>Ga0114931_10000202_pt1 | contig 68160 bp, 69 predicted proteins | sample 2SBtaG_FD_89579 | JGI IMG/M metagenome (GOLD analysis project Ga0114931, IMG submission 89579) | Deep subsurface microbial communities from Kolumbo volcano to uncover new lineages of life (NeLLi) - 2SBTROV14_V59a metaG | ecosystem: Environmental > Aquatic > Marine > Volcanic | place: Kolumbo... | reverse complement strand
GCGCAAACGCAATTCCGCCGTGGGCGTATCGCCGTTGGCGTGGCGCGCGGCATCAAAACGCGCCAGGGACGCGGTCCCCGCATCAGACGCCAATTCCTTCTGGCGCGCGCCGGGGGTGAGTTTTTCCGCGCAGCGCAAGGCCGCCGACCGGCCAAACACCACGATATCGAGAAGCGAATTACAGCCCAGCCGGTTGGCGCCGTGCACCGACGCGCTCGCCGCTTCGCCCGCTGCATAGAGCCCCGGCACGACAGCGTCAGGGTCCTTGCCCGCCGGTTGCACGACCTCGCCATGATAATTGGTGGGAATACTGCCCATGCAATAGTGCGCCGTGGGCAGAACAGGGATCGGCTCTTTTGTGACGTCCACACCGGCAAAGATCCGCGCACTGTCTGAAATGCCCGGCAGCCGCTTGTGCAAAAGTTCTGCCCCCAGATGATCAAGATGCAGAAATATATGATCTTTCAGGGGCCCGACCCCGCGGCCTTCGCGAATCTCGATCGTCATCGCCCGGCTGACCACATCGCGCGACGCCAGATCCTTGGCGGTCGGCGCATAGCGCTCCATAAAACGCTCGCCTTCCGAATTGACCAGATACCCGCCTTCGCCGCGCACCCCTTCGGTGATCAGCATGCCCGCGCCATAAATGCCCGTGGGGTGAAACTGCATGAATTCCAGATCCTGCAACGCCAAACCCGCGCGCAGCGCCATGCCGCCGCCATCACCGGTGCACGTGTGCGCCGATGTGCAGGAGAAATAGGTGCGGCCATAGCCGCCGGTCGCCAGGATGACCGCCTGACCGCGAAAACGGTGAATGCTGCCATCATCCAGTTTCCACGCGATAACGCCCCGGCACGCGCCCTCTTCCATAATGAGATCCAGCACGAAATACTCGATAAAAAATTCCGTCTCATGGCGCAGACATTGGCCATAGAGGGTGTGAATCAGGGTATGGCCCGTGCGGTCGGCAGCGGCACAGGCGCGCAGCGCCGGGGACTTGCCAAACTCCTTCATGTGGCCGCCAAACGCGCGCTGATAGATCTTGCCCTCTTCAGTGCGTGAAAACGGCAGACCCCAATGCTCCAGCTCATAGACGGCTTGCGGCGCTTCGCGGCACATATACTCAATGGCGTCCTGGTCGCCCAGCCAGTCAGATCCCTTCACCGTGTCATACATATGCCAGCGCCAATTATCTTCCGATATATTGCCGAGTGACGCGGCCACCCCGCCCTGCGCCGCCACGGTGTGAGAGCGGGTGGGAAACACTTTGGAGATGCACGCCGTGCGCAGGCCCGCTTCGGCAGAGCCCAGCGCCGCCCGCAAACCGGCGCCGCCAGCGCCCACCACAATGACATCGAACGTGTGATCAGTGATCGGATAAGAGTGTGTGGTCATGTCGTTTTAGGACCCCAAGGATATTTTCAAAACGGCATACACAGCCGCAACGCCCAGTCCGGCAGCAAAGCAAACATTGCCGATAAAATGAATGAGTTTCAGCGTTTCTTTTTGGATATAGTCCTCAAACACCACCTGCATGCCAAGCCGCATATGGATAACGCCGGAGACAATAAACAAAAGCATGAGAATGGCGGTGAGCGGCTGCGCCAGCCAGGCGCGCACCAGAAAATAGCTGTCACCAGCATGATTATGCAATCCGGTGATAAACCACAGAGTCAATGGCACGAGGGCGACGGCAGTCAGGCGCTGTATCCAGTAATGGGACACACCCGAGCGGGCGGACCCCAGACCATGGACACGGGCAAGAGGCGTTTTCAGGCTCATCACGCAAAATCCCTCATTAGATTAACCACACGGCCAAAGTGGCCAAGCCGGAAAGAAGAAACACCACCAGGCTGGAGCGTTCCGCTGTCTTATTGTCAAATCCGTATCCCAAATCCCAGCCCAAATGCCGCAGGCCATTGATGAGATGATAGAGCAGCGACCATGTGTAACCGAACAGCACCAGCAATCCTGCATAACTGCCCGCCACTGTCTGGAAAGTGGCATAAGTTTCAGGACCGCTGGCCGCCGCGACCAGCCACCAGACCAGAAATATGGTTCCCACCGTGTTGGCGACACCGGTGATGCGGTGAACGATGGAGGTCGCCATGGTCCGCGGCCAACGGTAAATCTGCATGTGCGGCGACAGAGGCCGTGATCGCTCTGATGAGGTGTGCGCCATGGATATGACCCCCTGAAAAGGATGGTTGAAACGCGCGTCAGGATCAGCATGTCGGGGTGCGGACCCCAGGACTCTTCGTCTCCGGGAAGAGATTGGGAAGGAATGAAGAGGCCGCCCTTGATACGAATCACCTTTGTTATGCCATTATGCGGCGGGCGTCTCAAGGGTGAAAAAACCATAAAATGGCAGAGCTTCCCCTTTCACCTCCTCACAATAATCTCACAAAACAATGACGGGGACGTGTATGAACGGCGGCGAAAAACCTGTATCCTCTGATCAAGTTGCATACATAGACTCAAAGGAGTTTGTCCATGGCCCGCTATTTTCCCTTCCTGTATGGCGGCGTGATCCTGTTCACCGCCGTTGTTTTGAGTGCCGGTTTTTCAGGCACAAAAGCGCAGGATCAGACCCCCGCCCAGGATCAGACCCCGGCCAACGTCCTTCATCTTTATAACCGCGCCTGCGGGCCCCTTGAGGTGGTGATTCTGAATGATGACGAAGAATGCCCCGAAAGCATCACCACGTGCAAATTGACCATCAACGATGGGGAACGCCAGGATGTCCAGGTGGCCGGCGTGCTGCCTTCCGCCTTGAACTTTCTGGTGGATGGGCGGTGTGAAGGGGACAGGCCAACGCTTATTTCAGGCCAGTGCGTCGCGACGCTGATCAGCCTGTCTCCCAAGCATCCTGCCGAAGATTCCTCGTCATTGGAAAGCGCGATAACGGCGCCTTGTCTGGCGTCAGACGATGCCTGCCCTCAGATCGAAGGCGGGGACATCCGCAATAAGATGCGGACAGAGGTCTACCGCACGATCGATTTTGAACTGGGTTTGTGCGACGCGCAGGACCACGGCCCCGATCGCTGCCAGATTCAATGCAAGGTGCAGTGACAAAGCTTAACCTATCGCGGCATGACCACCCAGTAATCAAGGTCGAGAATGACGGCGGGGTCATAGGCGCCGCCGTCATCTTTAAGGGGGAAATCAGCGCAAGGGCGATCTTTGGCCGCCACCAGTCTGAGGCGCAGAGCCCCGCAATCGCCGCGCTCTTTGACGACCGCCTTGTCAAGCACTTCAGACCAGGCAAAAATCGTGTCACCGGCAAACAGCGGCGCAATATGGGCGCCGCCATTGATGGCTAAAATTTTCTGCCCGTTCCCCAGCCCGTTGAACGACAGCGCCCGGGCAATGGACATCACATGGCCGCCATAGATGAGCCGCCGGCCAAAGCGGCCCGTCGATTCGGTGAATTGATTGAAATGCACCCGCGCGGTGTTCTGGTAAGACCGGGTCGCCAAAGCGTGCTCTGCCTCTTCCACCGTCATGCCATCGGCATGATCAATGCGCGTGCCCACCCCGTAATCCTGCCAAAGATAGGGACTGCCCGCCAGAGCGGTGTCATAGCCGGAAAAATCCAGATCATCGGGCACCACAAGGTTCGCCGCCGCCACGACGGGCGCCAGATCCGGCACGCGGGGCGCGGGGGCGGGCGCGCCCGCAGCGCGCTTGAGCACCATCACCCAGCGCACATAGCTCAACATGGTTTCCGCATTCTGATTCATGCCCACCGTGCGCACATACACGATGCCCGTCTTACCCGAGCTGTTTTCTTTCAGGCCGATCACTTCAGAATGTGCGGTGAGCGTATCGCCAGGGAAAACCTGGCGCAAAAACCGCGCTTCGGCATAGCCCAGATTGGCGACGGCGTTGAGAGAGATATCAGGCACCGTCTTGCCAAAAACAATGTGAAACACCAGAAGGTCATCCACCGGCGCCCGGGACAGCCCTAAGCGGTGGGCGAAGGGATCGGACGACGTCAGCGCAAAACGGCTGCCGGTGAGCGCGGTATAGAGCGCCACATCGCCTGATGTGACGGTGCGGGGCGTGGCGTGGACGATTTTCTGCCCGACGGTGAAATCTTCAAAAAAATTTCCAGGATTGGTCTTGGTCATGAAGCGCGCTGGTCTCCTTTAACCGATCGCTGCCGCAATATCGGCAATCGCTTCGGCCACAGCAACCGTGCGCCGGGCGTTGTCAGCATGCAGACGCTCGACCATCCGTCCCTCCACTTTCAACGCGCCTTTGCCTTGATTGTCCGGGTGGTCGAAGGCAGCAAGCACCGTTCGGGCCCAGGACACTTCCTCTGCGCTGGGGGAAAAGATCTCATTGCACGGCGCGATCTGGCCCGGGTGAATCAGGGTTTTTCCGTCAAACCCGAACGCGCGCGCCTGCCGACACTCATCGGCAAAGCCTTGTGCGTCCTCAATATCATTGAACACCCCATCAAGCAGCGCCAGTCCATAGCCGCGCGCCGCCAGCACACACAGGCTCAGCGCCGTCAGCACGGGCGCGCGGTCCGGCGTGAGTGCACCCCCCGTCTCCTTAGCCAGATCATTGGTGCCCATCACCCAAGCGCACAGCCGCGCCCCCGGCTCCAGGGCGCTGGCGGCAATTTCCCGAGCGTTCAGCATCGCCAGCGGCGTTTCCATCATCGCCCACAAACCTGTTTCAGGCGCCGCGCCATGATCATTCATCAGCGCCTCGTATTGCTGCACGCCGTGGGCCGTATCAACTTTGGGCACCAGCAGAGCATGAGGTCCGGCGGCAACGCCTGCCCGAATATCGTCAAGCCCCCAGGGCGTATCGAGCCCGTTCACCCGAATAATGACCTCCCGCGGCCCATAACCACCAGCGCGCACCGCCGCGCAGACCCGGGTGCGGGCTTCATCCTTGGCCTCAGGCGCCACAGCGTCTTCCAGATCCAGGATCAACGCATCGGCGGCAAGGCCTTTTGCCTTTTCCAGGGCGCGGGCGTTGGAGCCCGGCATGTAGAGAACGGAACGGCGGGGGCGCACGATGGGGGTCATATCAATCCTCTCCTGAAACAACCAATTGCCGCACACTTGCCGATTTCAGGGTAAATCGCAAACCAGGAAATCAGGCCCGAACACGGAGCCCAGCACCAGCTTGCCCTGACCGGCCACGGCGATGGACGCGCCGGAGATTCTGGTGCCGTCATCTGCAAACCGGGTGCGGATTTCAGGCGCCGCACCGGGCGTGAATCGGACGGACACCGCCTGGCTGGGCGACAGACGCGCCGGGTCGGCGGCGTGCGCCAAAAATTCGAAAAGCTTGGGGTGACCGGCGACCCACAACACACCGTCGGCATCGACATCGATATTGTCAACGCCAAAGCCCAATGGAACAGTGGCCCGGAATTTCAACGCGCCCGTGGCACGCTCCACATCGAAGCGCGCGATCCGGCGGCCGGTGGTCTCCGCAACATATAGCGTGTCTCCATCAGGGCTGAGATTCACACCATTGGCATACGTCAGACCGGTGGCGACCGGGATGGCCGCCGTCCCGTCGAAATACACCACATTGGCCTGACCCCACAGCGCGTAATCTTCCACGAGGCGCGCAAAACCCGGCGCGCTGCCGTGATCATTGGTGACATAAAAGCGGTTCTCATCCACCGCCACCACATCATTGAGGGAAAAGAAAGTGGGATCGCTCACGGTTTTGCGATGCAGCACACTTCCATCGGCCGCAATCGTAAAAACCTCCACAACCTGGCCCCGGCCAAACAGATCCGTGGCTTCGCTCCAGGTCGTCGCGTGGTTGACGACATAGAGCGTTTGTGTGCCATTGGGCGCTGTGTACAGACTGAGTCCATGAGGGGCAAACCGCTTGATGGTCGGCGGTGTGATCTCAGTGAGCGTGTCGGCGGGATCGTGCAAAGAGAATCTGTAGAGCCCCCCGTTCACCGGCCCGCGCGCGGCGGCGCGCCGATCAAGAGATGACACGTAAACAAGCCCCCGCGCCCGGTCCAGCGCCATATCCTCCGCCCCCGGAGCGCCCGGCACGGCTGCACAAGCCAGGGCAGGGCCACCCGGAACAGAGGTAAAAACCCCGGCAGCGGATAATGTGCGCCAGATTTGCACCGCCACCACAAGAACGAGCAGAATGCCGAGCACGCCGAGTTTGCGTTTCATGCGCCCCGCCCCTTGCCCTGCAAAGGTCCGTTGATCAATTCCTCGGCAATCTGCACAGCATTGAGCGCCGCACCTTTGCGTAAATTATCCGACACCACCCAGAGATGCAGGCCGTGCTTGACGGTTGGATCCTTGCGGATACGGCTGATAAACGTGGCGAATTCTCCGACGCATTCGACGGGCGTCACATAGCCCCCGTCCTCGCGTTTGTCGACCACCAGACAGCCCGGCGCATCGCGCAAAATTTGGCGGGCTTGGCCCGCGCTTATCGGTTGATGAAATTCGACCGTTACCGCCTCTGCATGACCGACAAAGACCGGCACCCGCGCGCAGGTTGCTGTGAGGGCGATGTCGGGATCTAGTATTTTCCGGGTTTCCGCCACCATCTTCCATTCTTCTTTGGTCGCGCCGTCTTCCATGAAAACGTCAATATGCGTAATAACGTTAAAGGCGATCTGCTTGGTAAAGACCTGCGGCTCGACCGGATCGTTGACATAAATCGCCCGGGTCTGGGTCCACAATTCTTCCATCGCGGCATTGCCCGCGCCAGACACCGACTGATAGGTCGCCACAACAACCCGCTTGATGCGGGCGACGTCATGCAGGGGCTTTAACGCCAAGACGAGCTGCGCGGTGGAACAATTAGGATTGGCGATGATATTCTTTTTAACGTAACCGGCCAGCGCAGGGGCATTCACTTCCGGCACGATGAGCGGCACATCCGGATCCATACGAAAACAGCTCGCATTGTCGATGACCACGCAACCGGCCCCGCCAACTTTGGGCGCCCATTCTTCGGACACCGAAGACCCGGCAGAAAAAAGTGCGATATCCGTGCCGGAAAAATCATAATGCTCCAGCGCTTTGACTTTCAGGGTGCGCTCACCAAAGGAGATTTCCCGGCCGATGCTTTTACGCGAAGCAAGCGCCACCACTTCGCGCACCGGAAAGGCGCGCTCGGAAAGTATCTTTAATATTTCCCGGCCGACATTGCCCGTCGCACCGACCACAGCGACTTTATAAGACATCGTTGCGTGACCTCTGTTCGGTTCCGGCATTCAGCGCATTCAATTCATTCAGGATGGCATCGCCCATAGCGCGGGTGGAAAGCGCCGCCTCACCGGGACCGGCAATATCGGCCGTGCGCAAGCCCCGGGCAAGCACGGCATTCACCGCTTGGTCAATGAGAACAGCCTCCGCCGCCAAGTCAAAACTATAGCGCAGCGCCATGACGAGACTCAAGATCATGGCGATGGGATTAGCCTTGCCGGCGCCCGCAATATCAGGCGCGGAGCCATGAACCGGTTCATAAAGCGCGTGCGCTTTTCCATTTTTATCTTTGGCGCCAAGGGAGGCCGAAGGCAGCATGCCCAGGGAGCCCGTCAGCATGGCCGCTTCGTCCGACAACATATCGCCGAAAAGATTATCCGTAACGATAACATCAAACTGCTTGGGCGCGCGCACCAACTGCATGGCGCAATTATCCGCATACATATGATCAAGACTGACAGCGGGGTACTCCGTCTCGCCGATTTTTTGCACTTCTTCGCGCCACAACAGGCCGGAGATCATCACATTGGCCTTGTCGACCGACGTCAAGCGGCCGCCGCGCGCGCCCGCCAGTTCAAAAGCCACCCGGGCGACGCGCCGGATCTCCGCACTGGTGTAGATTTGCGTATTGACGCCCCGGCGCTGACCGTTCCCCAGATCCTCAATGGCGGCGGGCTTGCCAAAATAAATCCCACCGATGAGTTCGCGCACGATCAGAATGTCAAGCCCACTCACCAGTTCAGGTTTCAGGCTGGAGGCGTCTTTCAGCGCATCAAAGCATATGGCGGGACGCAAATTTGCAAACAACCCCAAGTTCACGCGCAAATCAAGAAGCCCCTGTTCGGGCCGGTTAGCGTATTCAACGTCTGCCCATTGCGGCCCGCCCACCGCGCCCATCAGCACCGCGTCCGCTTCACGCGCTTTGGTGATCATGGCGGGCGGCGCCGGATGGCCATGGGCGTCAAAGGCACAGCCTCCGACAAGATCTTCTTCGACATCGAACGCCACGCCACGTTGCGCGCCCAGCCAGTCGATCACACGGACGGTCTCGGCCATCACTTCGGGGCCGATGCCGTCGCCCGGCAAAAGAAGAAGCTTGCGTGTTTGGGTCATATCATTTTCTACATTCTTTGTACAGATGGAAATACGTCATAAACCATCCATGCTCAATAAATTGCATTTACGCTTAAGATTTCGCGTCTTTTTGCTGATCCATCCAAGGCCAGGTGGCAGCGCGTTTTGTCTCATACGCGTCAATGGCCGCGCTTTTTTGCAGCGTCAGGTCAATATCGTCCCAGCCATTGAGCAGGCATTCCTTGCGGAACGGATCGACATCAAACTTCGCCACGCCGCCATCGGGGCCGCGGATTTCCTGGGCTTGCAAGTCGACGGTGAGCGTTGCGTTGGCGCCGCGCTCGGCGTCTTCCAGCAGTTTTTCCCACGTCTCCTTGTCAATTTTGATCGGCAGAATGCCGTTCTTGAAACAATTGTTAAAAAAGATGTCAGCAAAGGAGGGCGCAATCACACACCTGATGCCAAAATCCGCCAGCGCCCATGGCGCGTGTTCGCGGCTGGAGCCGCAGCCGAAATTTTCCCCGGCAATGAGAATCTGCGCGTTGCGGTAGGCCGGCTTGTTGAGCACGAAATCAGGATTTTCCGTGCCGTCCGCGTTGTAGCGCATGTCAAAAAACAGCGCCTTGCCCAGACCCTCGCGCGTGATGCTTTTCAAAAACTGCGCCGGAATGATTTTGTCCGTATCGACATTGACCAACGGCAGAGGGGCCGCAATACCGGTCAGGGTTGTGAACTTTTTCATGAGAGTCCTCCCCGCTCAAGAATAATCGCGCACGTCGACAAAATAGCCGGCGATGGCGGCGGCGGCGGCCATGGCGGGGCTCACCAGATAAGTACGCCCGCCCTTGCCCTGGCGGCCTTCGAAATTGCGATTGGAGGTCGACGCGCAGCGCTCGCCCGGCGCCAGGCGATCGGGGTTCATGCCCAGACACATGGAGCACCCCGCCTCGCGCCATTCAAATCCTGCGTCGAGAAAAATCTGATCAAGACCCTCTTCTTCCGCCTGCGCTTTCACCAGACCCGACCCCGGCACCACCAGGGCGCCCACATGGTCCGCCACATGGTGCCCCTTCACGATGGCGGCGGCGGCGCGCAAGTCTTCAATGCGGCTGTTGGTACACGAGCCGATAAAAACCCGGTCAATTTTGATGTCGGTGATCCGGGTGCCGGGCGCCAGGTCCATATAGTCCAGCGACCGGCACATGGCGCGCGCCTTGTCGGGATCGGCGTGCTGCGCCGGATCGGGCACAGTGCCGGTGACGGGCACCACATCTTCCGGGCTTGTGCCCCAGGTCACGAGAGGCGGGATGTCGGCCGCATCCAAAATCACTTCTTTGTCGAACACCGCCGTATCATCGGAAGCCAAGTCACGCCAATAGGCGCAGGCCGCTTCCCATGCCGCGCCTTTAGGCGCCCGGGGGCGGCCCTTGAGATAGGCAAATGTGGTGTCGTCCGGCGCGATCAGACCGGCGCGCGCGCCCGCTTCAATGGTCATATTGCACAGCGTCATGCGCCCTTCCATGCTGAGCGCGCGGACCGCCTCGCCGGCATATTCAATCACATGGCCAGTACCCCCGGCCGTGCCGATTTTGCCGATGATCGCCAGCGCCATATCCTTGGGCGTGATGCCGGGGGCAAGCGCACCGGTGACGGTGACGCGCATGTTTTTGGCTTTGCGCGCAATCAATGTCTGGGTGGCGAGCACATGCTCCACTTCTGACGTGCCGATGCCATGCGCGAGCGCGCCGAACGCGCCGTGGGTTGAAGTGTGGCTGTCGCCGCACACAATGGTCATGCCGGGCTGGGTCAATCCCTGCTCGGGACCCACCACATGAACAATTCCCTGACGGATGTCATGGCCGTCAAAATACTCAACCCCGAACGCGGCGACATTGGCGGCGAGCGTTTCCAATAGCAGCGCGGATTCAGGATCTTCGACCGGCGCATCGCGGTCGGTGGTGGGAATCGCGTGATCGGCCACCGCCAGGGTCAGATCAGGGCGGCGCACTTTACGCCCCGCCTGGCGCAGACCCTCAAAGGCCTGGGGCGTGGTGACTTCATGGGTGAGGTGCACATCGATATAGAGCAGCGCCGTGCCATCGGCCCCCATCTCCACCACATGCGTGTCCCAGATTTTATCGTAGAGTGTTTGTCCGGCCATCTCTCAGGCCCTCACTCGGCCTCGCTCTGAGCCGCTGCCGCCGGCTGAGAGGCTGAAGCACTGGCCGTGGCTTTATCTTTCTGGCGCCGCCAGTCCTGCTTTTCCGTGATCCGCGCCGACTTGCCCCGGCGGCCGCGCAGATAATAAAGCTTGGCGCGGCGCACATCGCCGCGGCGCAGAACATTGATCGATTCGATCATGGGGCTATACAGTGGGAAGACGCGCTCCACACCTTCACCATAGGAAATTTTGCGCATGGTGAAACTGGCATTGAGACCGCCGCCCGAACGCCCGATACACACCGCTTCAAAGGCCTGCACCCGTTCCCGCGTGCCTTCCTTCACCCTGACATTGACCCGCAGCGTATCGCCGGGCTGAAAGTCGGGAATCTCATGCGTCGCCGTCAACGCGGCAACTTGTTCTTGTTCCAGCTCTTCGATCAAATTGGTCATTTCTCACTTAATCCTTTTTGCGCACAGTGTTTCGCGTGGCTTGATAGGACGCCCATAAATCAGGGCGCCGCTTCCTGGTGATTTTCTCTGCCTTGTCCTGCCGCCACGCTTTGATGTTCGCGTGGTGACCGGAATTCAATACAGCCGGAATTTCTCTGCCTTCCCATATCTGGGGCCGGGTGTAGTGGGGATATTCCAGCAAATCCTCTTCAAAACTCTCCTCAAGGAGCGATTCGGGCGCGCCCACCACGCCCGGCAAAATTCTCACAATGGCATCCAAAAGACAGAACGCCGCCACATCTCCCCCCGACAAGACATAATCCCCGACCGAAACTTCCCGCACCGGGCGCGCTTGCAAAACGCGCTCATCAATCCCTTCAAAACGGCCGCACACCACAACCACTCCCGGGGCGGCTGCGAACTGGCGCACCAGGTCTTGAGTCAGGCGCTCCCCCCGCGGTGAGAGACAGACCAGCGGACGCGGATCGCCCACGCCGTGCACGTCATCAATCGCCCGCCCCAGCACATCGGCCCGCATCACCATGCCCGGTCCGCCACCGGCGGGGCTGTCGTCGACTGCGCGGTATTTATCGCGCGCAAAACGCCGAATGTCCACCGTTTCCAGCGCCCAGAGCCCGGCTTTTAACGCGCCGCCCGCCAGAGACAGCCCCAACGGCCCTGGAAACACCTCCGGAAAGAGGGTGAGGAGGCTCGCCCGCCAGGGGCCGGCGCCATGTTTTCCCGCCCCCGTCATGCCGGCGCCTTTTCCCCAGGCGCGTCAATCAAACCGGGGGGCGGATCAAGCGTGAGACACCCGCCCTCAAGATCAATCTCGGGCACCGCTGCCTGGGTGAAGGGGACAAAAAAGTCCGCATTCTTGCCCGTTTCACTGACCACGCGCACCTCCAGCAAATCGCCCGCGCCGAAATTCTGTACCGCCGCGATATGGCCTAAAAGCCTCCCGCCCGTGTCCCTGGCCTTCAAGCCCACCAGATCGGCGTGATAAAACTCATCGCTTCCCGTTTCCGGCAGGACGGCGCGGGGGACATAGAGTTTTGTTCCTTTAAACGCTGCCGCCTGCGCGCGGTGCGTCACCCCGGACACGGCCAGGCGCACCCGGCCGGCTTTCACGCTGATCCGTTCCACGGCGATCTTCCGGCCTTCCCCTGTCTCCAAAGCACGGTATCGCCGCATGTCACCCGGCGCATCTGAATAGCTGTGAAACCGCATCTCACCGCGCACGCCAGCCGGCCCGGTGATCACACCAAGACAGATCCGCGCCTGCTTGCCTGCACTTTCCATCGATTCAGCACCTCTGGCGACAACCGGGTTCTCAGGCTTGGGCCGCCGGCTCTTCGGCCGATGCTTCGGGCGCCGCCGCCGCGGCGCCGGCAGCGGCTTTTTCCTTGGCCGCGTCCAGCCGTTCCTGCGCCTTGGCCCCGGGCTTGGCTTTTTCCGGGTTATGGCCCGGCTTCCAGTCATAAATACCCTCTTGCGCCAGGAAACGCGCCACCCGGTCCGTCGGCCGCGCGCCCACGCCCAGCCAATATTGAATGCGCTCTGCCTCAAGACCAATGCGCTTGTCGCTGTCCTTGGCCTGAAGCGGGTTGAAAAAGCCAACCTTCTCAATGAAACGGCCGTCACGCGGCGCGCGCGAATCGGCCACAACGATACGGTAATAAGGGCGCTTTTTTGCGCCGCCCCGGGTCAGTCTGATTTTTAACGCCATGATGTCTTTCCTTTTCTGCAACTAAGATTTCTTAAAACTGGATTCGTCTACTGATCATTATTTTATTTTTGGGAATCCGGGCGGCAGTTCGCCGCCCAGTCCCGGCAGACCGCCCGGCATCTGACCGGGCGCGCCAAGATTCGGCATCCCGCCCCCGAGACCGCCAAGTAGACCCTTTTTGCTCATCTTGCCCATACGCTTCATCATGTCCGCCATCTGACGGTGCATTTTGATGAGCTTGTTCACATCCTGCACCGTGAGCCCGGACCCGGCCGCAATACGCCGCTTGCGCGACGCGTTGAGGATTTTGGGATTGGCGCGCTCGCGTTTCGTCATGGAAGAAATAAGGGCTTCCTGATGCACCAGAACTTTTTCGTCCATGTCCATCGCATTCATCTGTTTCTTGATCTTGCCGACCCCCGGCAACAACCCCATCAATCCCTGCATGCCGCCCATTTTGCGCATTTGACGCAACTGATCGGCCAGATCACTGAGATCAAACGCACCCTTGGCCATTTTTTTGGCAAGCTTTTCCGCTTTCTCCTGATCGATGGTTTCGGAAGCTTTTTCCACCAGGCTGACCACATCGCCCATGCCCAGGATACGGCTGGCGATGCGATCGGCGTGGAATTCCTCCAGCGCCTCCAGCTTTTCCCCCACCCCCAGCAATTTGATGGGGCACCCCGTCACCGCCTGCATGGAGAGCGCCGCACCGCCCCGGCCGTCGCCGTCGATCCGGGTCATAACAATACCCGTCAAATTAATCCGTTCACGGAAATTTTTAGCAACATTGACCGCATCCTGACCGGTCAAGGCGTCGACCACCAGCAGGGTTTCCACCGGCTGGGCAATGCGTTCAATTTCGGCGACTTCCGCCATCAGCGCTTCATCAATCGCCAGCCGCCCAGCCGTGTCGAGCAGCACCACGTCATAACCGCTGAGCTTGCCCGCCGCCAAGGCCCGGCGCGCGATATCAACCGGATTTTGCCCGGTAATCACCGGCAGGGTATCGACGCCCGCCTGTTCCCCCAGCACTTTGAGCTGTTCCTGGGCGGCGGGGCGGCGGGTGTCAAGGGAAGCCATAAGCACACGTTTTTTCTCCCGTGCCGTGAGGCGCAGGCCGATTTTGGCGGTGCTGGTGGTCTTGCCCGACCCCTGTAAACCCACCAGAAGGATGGGAACAGGCGGCACGGCATTGAGGTTTAATCCTTGCGCGCCCTCAGCGCCGCCCGCCAGCATGGCGGCCAGTTCATCGTGCACGATTTTAACCACCATCTGGCCGGGCGTCACGGAACGCACCACTTCCCGGCCCACGGCGGCGGCCTTGATGCGGGAGGTGAAATCCTTGACCACCGGCAACGCAACATCGGCTTCCAGCAGCGCCACCCTCACCTCGCGCAGCGCCGCGGCGACATCGGCTTCCGACAGGCTGGCGCTTTTGCGCAAACGCTCGAAAATGCCCTCCAGGCGCGTGCTCAAAGTGTCAAACATGGCTCATTCCTACTTTTTATTTTGCAAAACCACCACAAAAATGGCCGCAAAATTCCGGCAATGCAAAAAGCACCCGCGGGCGAAACCTCGCTGACGTGTGGAGATCCCCGCAGGCCAAAGGCCTTGCGTGGGACCGGGCGCTGCGACAGCCCAAAAAGAGCGGTCAAAACATCACGAAAGTGGCGGGAAACTAGGCGCAGGCGGGCGTAAAGTCAAGCGCACGGCGGGCCGCCGGCCCCCCGGCCCCAGCCGCTTTCGTGCTTCATCTCAGCAGCCAGGCGGAAACGGAAGCAAACGAGAGAGCCAGTGGCGGAAAAAGCACGATCGCCCCGCGCCGGTACCGATCCCGGCGCAGATAGAACAATGAGAGGAGCGGGCACAGAACAAACAGACCGGCCACGACGCCAAGGAGACTCAGTGCAACAAGCCCCATATCGCCGGCCGCCGCAACATCTTGCGGGACGCTCTGACCCAAAAAAGCCATGGCGGAAGGCTCATACGCGAAAGTGACCAGGAAAACCCCCACCAGAAGGAACAGCGGCCCGGCGCCTTTGAGGGCGATTCGATGAAATGTACGCCAAAAACGCTCAAAAAACATGGGCTTACCTCTCCGATCAGGGCGTGAAACTGACAGCTTTTGTTCTAAAATGAAACAGCAAAACGACACAGTGCGGACCACCTTGTTCATAAACACCAGGAACTGCATCCCGCATGCCAGCGGGAGGGGGCGGACAATCGCGTCAAGGGGAGCTTCCGGTCACCGGCGGTCTATGTTAGGAGAAGACCGCACCCGGGGCCTTAACCATATGCGTGAGGGCCCGAAGGATCACCAGTGAAGGGGCCAGGCCGCCTCTGACACGAGAACAAGCGACCCCCCACTCTCATGCCGATGCAACAATCCGAATTTGCTTTTGAAGACCTCATGGCCTGCGCCCATGGCGAGCTTTTTGGCCCCGGCAATGCCCGGCTGCCGCTGCCGCCCATGCTGATGTTCGACCGCATCACCCATATCGACGACACGGGCGGGGCTCATGGCAAGGGTATGATCAGAGCCGAGCTTGATATCCGTCCGGATCTGTGGTTCTTCGACTGCCATTTCGAATCAGATCCCGTGATGCCGGGCTGTCTGGGGCTCGACGCCATGTGGCAATTGATCGGCTTTTTTCTCGGTTGGAGCGGGGGCAAGGGCCGGGGCCGGGCCTCGGCGGCGGGCGAGGTCAGGTTTACCGGGATGGTGTTGCCGGATGCCAAATTGGTCAGCTATGAAATTGAACTTAAACGAGTCATTATGCGCCGGTTGGTGGTGGGCATTGGCGACGGTGTGATGAAAGTTGATGGCGAGCCCATCTATGCGGCCAGTGATTTACGCGTTGGCCTGTTTACTGACGATACCAAATAAGAGGACTGAGGATCATGCGGCGCGTTGTGGTGACAGGAATGGGAATCGTCTCCAGCATTGGAAACAATGTCAGGGAAGTGCTGGATTCCTTGCGCAAAGGGCGTTCGGGCATTGAACACAATGATGAATATGCCGCAATGGGCTTCCGGTCCCATGTCTATGGTTCCATAAAGATCGATCTTGATGATTTGATCGACCGCCGCGCCAAGCGTTTTATGGGCGACGCGGCGGCCTATTGCGCGATTGCCATGGATCAGGCCATCCGGGATGCCGGTCTTGAGGACAAGGACGTTTCCAATGAACGCACGGGCATTATTGTCGGCTCCGGCGGCCCTTCGACGCGCAATATCCTGACCGCCTGCGATGCGGCGCGCGACCGGGGCCCCAAGAAAGTCGGTCCGTTCATGGTGCCGCGCAACATGTCGAGCAGCACGTCGGCCAATCTCGCCACCCACTTCAAGATCAAGGGCGTGAATTACACCATCAGTTCGGCCTGCTCAACCAGCGGCCATTGCATCGGCAATGCCGCCGAACAGATCATGTACGGCAAACAGGACATCATGTTCGCCGGGGGGGGCGAGGAAATCGACTGGACCCTGTCTGTGTTGTTTGACGCCATGGGCGCTCTGTCGTCCCATTATAATGACGCGCCCAAACAGGCTTCACGCCCGTTTGACGCTGAGCGCGACGGCTTTGTGATTTCCGGCGGGGGCGGCTGCATCGTGCTGGAAGAATTGGAACAGGCCCGCGCGCGCGGCGCAAAAATCTATGGCGAATTGGTGGGCTACGACGCCACATCGGACGGCGCCGATATGGTGGCGCCTTCAGGCGAGGGCGCCGTGCGCTGCATGCGCCAGGCCACAAACGGCGTTGGCCGGATCGATTACATCAATGCCCACGGCACGGCAACGCCGGTCGGGGATATGGTTGAGCTGAATGCCATCCGCGAAGTCTTCGGCGACGAGATTCCCCCCATCAGCTCCACCAAATCCCTCACCGGCCACAGCCAGGGCGCCACCGCCGTTCAGGAAGTGATTTATTCCCTGCTGATGCTGGTCAATCAATTCATCTGCGCGTCGGCCAATATCGAGACGCTGGATCTGCAAGCCAAAGGCATCCCCATCGTCACCAAATTGCTGGATGGCCTCGACATGAAAACCATCATGTCCAACAGTTTCGGTTTTGGCGGGACAAACTGCGCTTTGACATTCAGCCGTCTGGCCATCTGACCCCGCCCGTTTTGACCCTAATCGAGCGCTTTCCCGTTCAACAGTGCGAGCCCTTGCCCCTATGTCCGATACAACACCTTCCACAGAATTTCCCGCCGGTACACTGATGGCCGGCAAGCGCGGCCTGATCATGGGCGTTGCCAATGACCATTCGATTGCCTGGGGCATCGCCAAAGCGCTGCATGCCCAAGGCGCGGCGCTGGCCTTCACTTTTCAGGGGGAGGCGTTCGGCAAGCGGGTCAAACCTCTGGCACAATCGCTTGGCGCGGAACTCGTGCTGCCGTGCGATGTGCAAGACGCGGCCAGTATGGATGCGTTGTTCGACACCTTAAGCACGACCTGGGGCCGGCTTGATTTTGTGGTGCACGCCATCGCCTATTCCGACAAGGCTGAACTGGGTGGGCGCTATGTGGACACCACGCGGGAGAATTTTGTGCGCTCGCTCGACATCTCCTGCTTTTCCTTCACCGATGTCGCCCGCCGCGCCGCGCCGCTGATGCCCGCCGGCGGCGCCCTGCTGACCATGACCTATCTCGGCGCGGAACGCGTGGTGCCAAGCTATAATGTCATGGGGGTCGCCAAAGCCGCTTTGGAGGCCTCCGTGCGCTACCTCGCCATGGATCTGGGGCAGGATCAGATCCGCGTCAACGCCATCTCGGCCGGCCCCATGCGCACCCTCGCCGGTTCCGCCGTTTCCGGCGCCCGCGCCATGTTCAACTGGAATAAAAAACACGCCCCCCTCAAACACGCCGTCGATCTCACCGATGTCGGCGGCGCCGGGCTTTATTTGCTGAGTGATCTGGCCGCACGGGTCACCGGAGAGGTGCTGCACGTCGATTCAGGCTACAACATCCTGGCGATCCCGGATCTCGCCGATTTATAAAGTCAGAAAGTTTTCGTCAGCGATAAAACTTCACACGTCGAGATTGGAGACTTGCAGCGCATTGGTCTGAATGAATTCGCGCCGCGGCTCCACAACGTCACCCATCAGCTTGGTGAAGATGTCGTCGGCTGAATCGAGTTCCGTCACTTTCACTTGCAGAAGTGAGCGCTGGCCAACGTCCAGCGTGGTCTCCCAAAGCTGATCGGGGTTCATTTCACCCAGCCCTTTATAACGCTGAAGCGTCAACCCTTTGCGGCCCGCCGCATAAACGTTATCAAGCAATTGGGAGGGCGCACGGATTTCCACCTGGGCGTCTTTGCGGCGCAGTTTTGCCGCCTTGATATAAACTTCCTGCAATTCTTCCGCCCACGCGTCAAGCCGCCGCGCTTCTGAACTGTTGAGCAGCGGGGCGTCGATCATGCGCACCTGCCTGACGCCGCGCAGCTCCCGCGTGAACACCAGATCGCCGTTTCCGGTCGCTTCGCCTTGCCAGCCACGCTCAATCTCCGGCGACAACAAATCAAGACGCCGCGCGATATACGCCGCCGCTTCCGCCGCCCGCTGAACGTCTTTCAGAATATCCGGATTGAGCGCGCCCGCAATCGCCGCCTGCTCAACGAGTATCTGCGAATATTTATGGGGCACTTTGTCGAGCAGTTTTTTGACCTCTCGCGCCCGGTCGATGATCTCCAGAAGGTCGCCGCCCGCCCTCTGAGCGCCGGTATGGAGGGTCAACACGGTCTCCCCGGTGCCCTGCTCGATGAGATATTCTTCCAATTCCGCCTCATCCTTGAGATAGCGCTCGCCATGCCCTTTCTTCACCTTATAGAGCGGCGGCTGGGCGATATAGAGATAGCCCCGTTCAATCAGTTCCGGCATCTGCCGGTAAAAGAAAGTGAGCAGCAATGTGCGGATATGCGCGCCGTCAACATCGGCGTCCGTCATGATGATGACTTTGTGATAGCGGAGTTTCTCGATATTGAAATCATCCCGGCCAATGCCGGTTCCAAGCGCTGTGATCAGCGTGCCGATTTCATTTGAGGCCAACATGCGGTCGAACCGCGCGCGCTCGACATTGAGGATCTTGCCGCGCAGGGGCAGGATCGCCTGATTGGAGCGATCGCGTGCCTGTTTGGCCGAGCCACCGGCAGAATCGCCTTCCACAATGAAGATTTCCGATTTCGCCGGATCGCGTTCCTGGCAATCGGCCAGTTTTCCCGGCAGATTGGCCACATCGAAAGCGCTTTTGCGCCGCGTCAGCTCGCGCGCCTTGCGTGCCGCTTCGCGCGCGGCGGCCGCTTCGACCACTTTGGCCACAATCGCCTTGGCCTGCGCGGGATGTTCTTCAAACCACTGATTGAGGCTGTCATTGACCAGACCTTCCACCACGGGCCGCACTTCGGAGGACACAAGTTTGTCTTTGGTTTGGGACGAAAACTTTGGGTCGGGCGCTTTAACGGACAGCACGCAGGTCAGCCCCTCCCGGGCGTCATCCCCCGTCAGCGCCACCTTGTCGCGCTTGGCCAGGCCGGAATTGGTCGCATACCCATTGACCGCCCGGGTCAGCGCGGCGCGCAGGCCCGCCAAGTGTGTGCCGCCATCTCTTTGCGGGATGTTGTTGGTGAAGCACAGAACATTTTCATGATAGCTGTCATTCCACCATAACGCGGCTTCCACCAAGATGCCGCCCCGTTCGGCGCTGATCATCAGCGGTTTTTCAATAAGCGGGGTTTTCGTGCGGTCGAGATAGCGCACGAAAGCTTCCAGACCGCCGTCGTAACACAACTCGATTTCCTTCGGATCGACATGACGGTCGTCGCGCAGGGAAATCCGCACCCCGGAATTCAAAAATGCCAGTTCACGCAACCTGTGCTCCAGCGTGTCGTAGTCGAACTCGGTCATGGTGAACGTCTGCGCCGACGGCATGAACGTGATCTGCGTTCCGGTGCGGCCAGGCTGATCGCCAACCCGGACGAGCGGCGCTTCCGCATCGCCCTGTTTGAAACGGATAAAATATTCCCCACCGCCGCGCCAGATGCGCAATTCCAGCCATTCTGAAAGCGCGTTCACCACGGACACGCCCACGCCATGCAGACCGCCGGACACCTTGTAGGAATTCTGGTCGAATTTCCCCCCGGCGTGAAGCTGGGTCATGATCACTTCGGCCGCCGACACGCCTTCTTCTTCATGAATGCCGATGGGAATACCACGCCCGTTATCGAACACAGTGACCGAACCGTCCGCATTGAGCACCACGCGGGCATCATCGCAATAGCCGGCCAGAGCCTCATCGATGGCGTTGTCGACCACTTCGTAGACCATGTGGTGCAGGCCCGTACCGTCATCGGTGTCACCGATATACATGCCCGGGCGCTTGCGCACCGCATCAAGCCCGCGCAGAACCTTGATCTGTTCGGCGCCGTATTCTTCATCCGCCTGATTGTTTTCCCGCCGCACCCGCGCGGTTTTATCCTGATCCGCCATCACTCATCACCTCTCACCCGATACCCGCCTGCACCTTGCCGCCCGATACCGTCAAATATTGCGCCCGCCCCCCCAGGGACCGGAACAGGGACCGGTCGGTCCCCGTCATCCAGGCCTGACAGTGGCTGGCGCAAATTTCATCATAAAGCGCTGTTCGCCTGATATCATCCAGATGAGCAGCAATCTCATCAAGCAGCAGCACAGGCATCTGCCGGCCGCGCATGGCAGACAGGCCGCGGGCATGCGCCAGCACAATGGCAATCAGCAACGCTTTTTGCTCACCGGTCGAGCAGGTCCGCGCCGGGACATTCTTTTGCCCATGACACACCACCAGATCCGTCCGATGCGCGCCGCTGAGACACCGTCCCGCCTCGGCATCCCGCCGGCGCCGCCCGGCCAGATCCCGCCGAAAGGCGTCTTCCACCTCAACAGCCGGCGCGGCGCGCAATGATACTTCCAAATCACCCTCTAAATCCAGAGCCGGTTTGGGAAAGACGGAGAAACCCTGGCGGTCGACCGCCGCGCGCAGTCGCTGCATGGTTTCATTGCGCGCCGCCGCCACCGCGACACCGTTCTCGGCCATGATCTTCTCGAGCGCCTCCAGCCAGAGGCCGTCCCAGCCGGGATTTTTCAACACACGCTGGCGCTCCCGCAGCGCTTTTTCATACGCGCCCACCCGTGCGGCATGGCCGGTGTCAAACGCCAGCACAAGGCGATCGAAAAAACGCCGCCGTCCGCTCGCACCGTCCATGAACAGGCGGTCCATCGCGGGGGTCAGCCACACCATCCGCACAAAACCGCCGAGCGCCACAGGGCCGGACGCCGGCGCGCCATCAATGCGCACCAGACGCCGGGCCGCGCCGGAGGCCTGTATCTCAAGCCCCGTGCCCACCTGCACACCGCCCGCGCCCGATTCCACACGCGCTGAAACCGCCCAGGGGACGGGCGCCGGGCCCTCCCGCTCCGCACCCCCGCCGGCCCTCCAGCACAGCTCTTTCAAATCAGCTCCGCGCAACCCCCGTCCCGGCGTGAGATAAGACAAGGCCTCCAGCAGATTGGTTTTGCCCGCCCCGTTGGGGCCGGTCAACACAACCGGCCGGGCGTCCACATCAAGATCAAGCTGCGCGTAAGAGCGAAAGCGGGTGAGCGAAAGCCGCCGCACACACGCGGGTGCGCGAAGCGATTCATCACAGTTTAGCTTGTGGGCCCTGGCATCACGCATGCGTGCGGCCACTCATCTTGAGCCCTCGAACGCTTGGAGGGTCAGCAAAACCCCCACCCGAATCCCTGTTATATGGTCTTCCGGCAGCACAGACATCCACGCCCCCCGCGGTCTTATTCAGGCACTGCATGGCTTAACAACAACACCCTAAACACGCATGGGCATGAGCACGAACAGGGCACGTCCCTCCTCATCTTCTGCGTCAGATATGATGGTCGGTGAAGATGCATCGGCGAAGACAAATTTGGCAACGCCCCCATTGATCTGCCCGAGAATGTCCAAAAGATATTTTGAATTGAACCCGATCTCCATGGCCGGCGCGGTGTAATCCACAGATAATTCTTCGCTGGCGCTGCCGCTTTCAGGATTGTTGACCGCCAGGGTTATCCTGCCGTCCTCAAGGCTGAGTTTGATGGCGCGGGATTTTTCTGTGGAGATGGTGGCCACCCGATCGACTGCCTGCGCCAGATCATGCCCTTCAACATTGAGAACTTTATCGTTGTCGACCGGGATCACCCGGCTGTAATCAGGAAAAGTCCCGTCTATGAGTTTTGACGTGAGGATCGTCCCTTCCACGTCAAAGCGGATTTTAGCCTCTGAAACGCTTACGTGCACCGCGTCCCCCGCATCATCCAGAAGACGCCGCAGTTCAAGAATGGCCTTGCGCGGCACGATCACGCCCGGCATATCCGCGGCGCCGGACGGCAGTGGCAATTGCACGCGGGCCAGACGGTGGCCATCCGTGGCCACGGCGCGCAGCAAAGACGCGGCGCCATCGGTTTGGGCATGCAGATAGATGCCATTGAGATAATAGCGGGTCTCTTCGGTGGAAATCGCAAATTTTGTCTGATCGATCAGACGCATCAGATCCTGACTGGGCACATCGAATTGTGTGGTCAGGTCTTCCACAGACAACGCCGGAAAATCCTCAGCGGGCAGACAGGGAAGCTGGAATCGGGACCGCCCCGCGGACAGGGTCAACCGGGCCTCCTCATCGTGATAATCAAGCTGGATCTGTGCGCCTTCCGGTAATTTTCTCACTATGTCATGCAATGTATGCGCCGGAACGGTGAAAGCGCCGTCCTCCATGAGGGAGACATCGGATTTCTCGATGACCTCGACATCAAGATCTGTCGCCGTCAGCGACAAAGAAGCGCCGGACGCCTGGATCAGAATGTTGGACAGAATGGGAATGGTGTTCCGCCGCTCCACAACACTCTGGACATGATTGAGAGATTTAAAAAAGGCAGCGCGTTCAATCGTTGCTTTCATGGTCTGATATCATCAATTCATCAAAGGTAAGGGAAGGCCCCGGGCACAGACAGGAAAAGTCCCCTCCCCGTCCTTCACGACCGCACGGGGCAAACACCGGAGAGCGAATCCTTCTCCTGAATTATAACAGGAAGATATCATGAAAGCGCCCCCTTTTTCACCCCTCAAGAGGCGTGAGTTTTCAGGGCCGCAGCAGGCCGTCCGTCCGGTTCGCCGGGCCTTTGCCGATTATCCCCCGCCCCGCCGGAAACAAGTGGGTAGAGCGGGACGCTAGCCCTGCAACTGGCGGGTGAGGCGGGCGACATCATGCGCGATGGCATCGTCTTTTTTCATCAACGTGCTCACCCTGTTCACCGCATGATAAACGGTGGAGTGATCCCGGCCACCGAATTTCCGGCCGATTTCAAGAAACGAACGCGTGGTGAGATGTTTGCATAAATACATGCCCACATGACGCGGACGCACCACATCGCGCGCGCGCCGCGCCGAGATCAACTCCTTCTGACTGATCTGAAAATAGTCCACCACCGCGCGCTGGATATCGGCAATGGTAATTTTTCGCGCACTGGCGCGCAGCAGATCCGTCAGGATATCCCGGGCCGCATCAAGAGAAATGGGCCGGTCGGCATAATCGGCATAAGCCGCCAGCCGGTTGAGCGCCCCTTCCAGAACCCGCACATTGGAGTCGATGCTGCGCGCCAGAAATTCGAGCACCGGCCTTGGAATCATCGCCGCTTCGCGCCGGCAGTTCATACGCTCCACTTTTTTCTCCAGGATACCGAGCCGCAGGGCATAATCTGTCGGCCCGATATCCACCACCAGGCCGTGACCCAGACGTGAACGGATGCGCTCTCCCACGCCATCGAGATCGGAAGGAGGCTGATTGGCGGAAATCACCACCTGCCGGTTCTCCCCCATCAAGGCATTGAACGTGTGGAAAAATTCTTCCTGCGTTGAACCCTTATGCGCGATGAATTGAACGTCGTCCAAAAGAAGCACATCAACACTCCCCAGCAAATCCTTGAAAGTCAGCGTGTCTTTGACTTTAATGGCGCGGACAAAATGATACATGAACCGCTCGGCGGAGAGATAGAGCACGTTTTGCGATGGATCGGCGCGCCGGATCTGCCAAGCAATAGCATGCAGAAGATGCGTTTTGCCCAAACCCACAGGACCATAAATATAGAGCGGGTTAAACCCGACCTCCCCCTGCCGGGCAATGCGGCAGGCGGCGTCGTATGCCAGTTTGTTATTCTCGCCGACAATGAAATCATCAAATATGTAACGCGGATCAAGCGGTGTCCCCAAGCCCGCCGCTGGAAAAGGCGTGACCGACTCTCCTCCCGCCTGCAAAAAGGAAGAACGCAGCTCCCCCGGAGACGCCGCCGACGGGCTCCGGGGGGCGCCAGAGCGTTTGGCCTCCTCCGCATTATGAGAATAACCGGACCGGTTTGCCGGCCGGCAATCATGCCGCCCCGCGGCCCCGGCCGGTTTGAGAATGAGCCTGACGGTCTGAATGCGCGGCTCCTCTTCTTGCCAGAATCGCCGCAAGTGTTCTTCATAATGGACAGTAATCCAGTCCTGAATGAATTTTGACGGCACCGTCAGCATCACGCAGCGCTCTTCAAGTCCCATCAGGCTAACGCCGCCAAACCAGGATGTGAACGTGCCCGGGCCGAGCGTCTTCTTCAACTTCTCGCTGACGCGCGCCCATGGCTCAGATGCTTCATCGATCTCCACATCTGGTGCCGGAAACAGATCCGGCGCGGTCCGCTCCCGCTCCTGCCCCACTAATCCCTGCCGCATCAATTTATCCACTTCCCTTGAGACGAAAAATTTTCCGTCACCTTAAAACCCCAGACCCAACTTGATGTGATTATTATTTTTCGCGGGGCCTTCACAGCACTCCTTTGAGACTCTTCGATAAGGCAACAACACATTGGCGCCTTTTTCTCATCACTCCCCTATGAGGGTTTAATAAAAAATCAAAGCAAACCCATATCGATCCACATGAATGGGGCGACTGAAAGATAACCTGGGGGACAAGTCCGGAGGCTCTATACAGAAATGAACTGGTGCCGAATACTGACGGAGAATACTACGAGATAAAAACATGCGCCGCCGCCAAAAGGTAATTTCTCTTTTGCTTTGAACAGCACGTCTTAACGATGTGCAAGATACCTCCATCACCGGGAATTTTTCAAGAGTGTGACAGCGGTAATGTGTGAAATTTTTTAAAAAAATTCTCTTGCATTTCACCGGATTTCCTGACCCCAACGCTTTTTTAAAAAGGTAGTATTTCTCCTTGTGTACTAGCCTTTGTATTTGCAGAGAATTCCTGTAATCAGCTCAATACGTACACTGATTTATAACAAACCGTTACGAATAGTCTGCATCATCCGGTCTTGTTCGTTTCAAGAATTTTGGTGCGCCTTGAGACTAAGAGGGCAAAACAACATGCCATGCGCGCGCAGCCAGGCCTCAACCCGATCAGAGACCACGCAACATCACGCGCGGCCTCCGGGAGCCCGGTACGCCGGTGCAACAAAGCGGCGGTGCGCGTTCTATGCGTTGAGAGCGTTGACCCGTTTGGCAAGCCGCGACACTTTGCGCGCGGCACTATTACGGTGCATGATGCCTTTTCCTGCAGCGCGAATAATTTCGGGCTGCGTCGCTTGCAGCGCATTTGCGGCAGCGGCGGCGTCACCAGAAGCAATAGCGTCTTCCACCTGACGGACAAAACTGCGCACACGCGAGCGCCTGGTGCGGTTGACAATTGTGCGGCGTTCTATTTGACGGATTGCTTTTTTAGCGGAGCGGGTATTTGCCATGAATTACGGTGTCTAACTTATTGTGGTCTGACGTTGAAAATACAACTTTAAAATAACGAACTGTGAACTTCCGGCCCAAAAGGCCTCCTGCCAACAACAGCGCATCAGGGCGCGGTTATACAAACGCTGCCCCGCCCAGTCAACAACTCTCGTTAAACCCCCAAAGCCCGGGCCCTCAACGGTTTTTAAACTGGGGCCGGCGCTTTTCCAGAAAGGCTTCCATGCCTTCCTTCTGATCATCCAGCGCGAAGGAAGAATGAAACACCCGCCGTTCAAAGCGCACGCCTTCGGCCAGCGTCGTTTCATAGGCCCGGTTGACCGCCTCTTTCACCAGCATGGCGACGGGCAGCGACATATCGGCGATTTTAGCCGCTGTTTTAAGCGCTTCATCCATCAATTCATCCGCCGGCACAATGCGGCTGACCAAACCGGACTTTTCGGCCTCCTGCGCATCCATCATCCGGCCGGTGAGACACATTTCCATGGCTTTTGATTTGCCGACAAACCGGGTGAGACGCTGTGTGCCGCCGCCGCCCGGCACCACGCCAAGCGAAATTTCCGGCTGGCCGAATTTGGCGTTGTCTGCGGCGAGAATGAAATCGCACATCATGGCCAGCTCGCAGCCACCCCCCAGCGCGTAGCCGGCCACCGCCGCGAGGATCGGCGTGCGGCAGCGTGTGGGCGCTTCCCAATTGGCGGTGATATAATCCTCGCAATATACCTCAACGTAGGATTTTGGCTGCAACTCCTTGATATCGGCACCGGCGGCAAACGCTTTGGTTGACCCTGTCAGGACGATACAGCCAATCCTGGCATTAGCGTCAAAGTCTTGCACAGCCTGTGTTAATTCATCCATCAAGGCATTGTTGAGGGCGTTCATGGCGTCCGGCCGGTTCAGGGTGATCACCCCGACCTTGCCTTGGCGGTCCACCAGAATGTTTTCATAGGCCATCATGCGTCTCCTTAAAACGTGCCGGGGAGATCTCCTCATCCGCGGGGTGTTCTAGCGCATGGACAGGGCGCCGTCACCTCACGAATTTTCCCGCCCTTTTTCTATTCAGCGTTGACAGCGGGCGCAGAAATAGGTCGAACGGCCCGCTTGCACAATCCGGGAAATCCGCCCGGCGCAGCCCGGCGCCGGACAAGGCAGGCCCTCCCGGTCATAAACGGCAAAAGCGTGCTGAAAGTAGCCAAGAGAGCCGTCGGTTTGCGCGTAATCACGCAAAGTTGACCCGCCTGCCGCGATGGCCGCGCGCAGGACCGGACCGACCGCTGCTGCCAGACGCGCCGCGCGTTGCCCCCGCATCGTGTGGCTGGAGCGCCGGGGCGAGAGCCGCGCCCGGTGCAATATTTCGCAGGCATAAATGTTGCCGATCCCGGCGATGATCTTTTGATCCAGCAACGCCGCCTTGAGGGGCGTGCGGCGGCCGTTCAGGGCGGCGGCGATAAAATCGGCATTGAGCGCTGCACTCAGAGGCTCGATACCGATATTTTTGAACAATTTATGACGTTCCAATGCCCCGGCAGCACTGAGATCCATCAGCCCGAAACGCCGCGGGTCGGTGTACACGATGCGGGTGCCGTTCTCCAGGTCAAACACCACATGATCGTGGCGCCCGCCGCCCGGCGCGTGGGGCCTCTTGGCGACCGGCGGCGGAAAAATGGTGAACCGCCCCGACATCCCCAGATGCATGATCAGCACCAGATCGCTGTCCAAATCCGCCAGAAGATATTTCGCCCGGCGCCGCACCGCCCGAACCCGGGCCCCGGTGAGTCGCTTGGCGAAGCCGCGGGGGAATGGAAAGCGCAAATCCGGGCGGCGCACCGTCACATGAGACAGGCGGCGGCCGGTCATGGCGCGCGCCAATCCCGCGCGCACGGTTTCAACCTCAGGCAATTCCGGCACTGTTGTGGTAATCCTTTATCTTTAACACACGCGCTGCACGCTGTGGCGCTCCCCGCCTTTTATACGCTACTGTCCCGCTCATGACCGCAAATCTTCCTCCCCTTGCGCCAGAAGACAAGGCCGATTTCGGCTTTCGCACCGTCAGCGCCCCGGAAAAAACGCAGTTGGTGCGCGCCGTGTTTTCCTCCGTCGCGGAACGCTATGATCTGATGAACGATCTGATGTCGGGCGGCCTGCACCGGCTGTGGAAAAACGCGCTGGTTGACTGGCTGGCGCCGCGGCCCGGCATGGAAGTTCTCGATGTCGCCGGGGGCACGGGCGATATCGCTTTTCGCATTTTCCAGCGGCTGGAGCGCGCCGCTGCGCCAGAGCCCCCGGTACAGATCACGGTGTGCGATATCAATACCGCCATGTTAGAAATCGGCCGGGCCCGCGCCACGCACAAATTCGCCGCCCGCGCGAACGCCCTCACCTGGATCACCGGCAATGCCGAAGCCCTGCCCTTTCCCGACCGGTCTTTTGAGGCCTATACCATTGCCTTTGGTATTCGTAACGTCACCCATAAAGCCCTCGCCCTGGCCGAGGCCTTGCGTGTGCTCAAGCCCGGCGGGCGGTTTTTGTGCCTTGAATTTTCCCCCACCCTCCTGCCGGGTCTCGACAGACTTTATGATGCCTATTCTATGTCCGTTGTCCCCCGGCTTGGCGACTGGGTGACCGGCGATGGCGCGGCCTATCGCTATCTGGTGGAAAGCATCCGCCGCTTTCCAGACCCGGAGACTTTCAGCGCCATGATCGCCGGCGCCGGTTTTTCGGACGTGCGCGTGCGCACCTTCAGCGCCGGCATTGTCGCGCTGCATGCGGCCTGGCGGATCTGAATCCATGTGGGACACTATCAGGCACATGGCCCGCTTGGCCACAGTGGCCCGCACCCTGGCGCGCTACGATGCGCTGGCGCCGCACGAACTGGCGCGCCACCTGCCCACCGGTGTGCGCGTCGCGGGACGCCTGGCGCGGGCCTGGCCCGGCAAGAACGCGCATCTGGACGCCGCCGCGCGGCCCGGGGAACGACTCGGCCTGGCCCTGCAATCCTTGGGCCCCGCTTTCATCAAGCTGGGGCAGTTTCTCGCCACACGGCCCGACATTATCGGCGACGCATTGGCCGGGGATCTGAAAAGCCTTCAGGACCGCCTGCCCCCCTTTTCCACCGCCCGGGCCAAAGCCATCCTGACAGCAGAGCTGGAGCGCCCTTGGGAAGAGCTCTACACATCTTTCAGTGCACCAGTGGCGGCGGCCTCCATCGCCCAAGTGCATCAAGCCCAGACCCGCCCTTTAAGCGATGAAGTGGCGGGCGCCAAAGTGGTGGCGGTGAAAGTGCTGCGGCCCGGCATAGAAAAAGACTTTGCTAAAGACATGGCGGCGCTCGCCTTTGCCGCACGGATTGCGGAACGCTGGCGCCCGGCCCTGCGCCGCCTTGAGCCGGTCAAACTGGTGGAAACGCTGGCCGCCAGCAGTGAAATGGAAATGGATTTGCGCCTTGAAGCGGCGGCGGCTTCAGAACTGGCGGAGAACAATCGCGGGCGGCAAAATTTTCGTGTGCCGGCGGTCGATTGGACCCGCACCAGCCAGCGCGTGCTGACCAGCGAATGGATCGACGGCACGCCCATCACCGACGCCGCCAGCCTCTCCGCCCAGGGTTTAGATCCCGCGCGCATCGCCCGGCATGTCATCGAAGCGTTTTTGACCCACGCCCTGCAAGACGGCTTTTTTCACGCCGACATGCATCAGGGCAATATCTTCGTCGACCGGCACGGCTGCCTCACCGTGGTCGATTTTGGCATTATGGGACGGCTGGACCCGCCCTCGCGGCGCTATTTAGCGGAGATCCTACTCGGCTTTCTGACCCGTGATTACGCGCGTCTTGCCGAAGTGCACTTTGACGCCGGTTATGTGCCGTCCCACCAGTCCCGGCAGCTTTTTGCCCAAAGCCTGCGGGCGGTGGGCGAGCCGATTTTCGGCCGCCAAGCGGGCGCGATCTCCATGGCGCGTCTGCTGGCGCAATTGTTCCAGGTGACGGCGACGTTCGATATGCACCTGCAACCGCAATTATTGCTGCTGCAAAAAACCATGATGGTGGTGGAAGGCGTGGCGCGCGATCTCGATCCCGATCTCAACATCTGGGATATATCCCGGCCTCTCATCGAACAGTGGATGACGGAACATTTCGGGCCGCAGGCGCAGATCCGCCACGCGGCGGAGAACGCTCTGGCCGCCAGCCGCGCGCTCAGCCATCTCCCCGCAGCCCTTGAGTGGGCGCAAAACGCCTCGGAAGTTTTCACCCCTGAAGGGCTGCGCCTGCATCCTGATGCAACGCGCGCCATGGCCCGGGCAGCCCACCACCGCCGCAGCGTCACCGCCGCCCTCTGGGTCGGCGCGGCGGCACTGGTCGTGATCGCCCTCAGCGCTGTGCTGTAACCTGGCCCGCAAGGTGCCGGCCTTGTTCCACGACATAGGCCGCAAACGCGTCCTCATTGGCTTCCCACGCCCGGTGCGACAGCCACATATAGATCGGCGTGGTCAGCAGCGCGAACACCGTTGCGTTCCAATAGGGCGAAAAAGGCCCGCCCAGCAATGCGATCAGCGCCGCATAGGCCACCCCCGCAATCAATCCCGGCCGCACGCCGTAATCAACGAAATAGAGTGCCCTGTTCTGCCTCACCCGGCTCCAATCATATGGATCAAAGGCCCTGCCATACATGATTCCCATCTCCCATCTTTACGCAAACACTGCAAATCGGCCGATAATTTTGATCTCTTTTGTCGGCTCTTTTGGGGTAGTATAGAGTGGCAGGAGCGCCAGGGGTCGGATATTCCGCCTGGCGTTTACCATACTGACAGCCTCAGGAATCCTCATATGTTGCAAAACAAACGCATACTTTTGGTCGTGGGCGGGGGAATTGCGGCCTATAAAGCGCTTGATCTCACCCGGCGGCTGCGGGAGCGCGGGGCCCACGTGCGCGGCCTGTTAACCAAGGCAGGCGCGGCCTTCATCACACCGCTCAGTTTAAGCGCTCTCACCGGCGAAAAAGTCCACGAGGATCTGTTCAGCCTGACCGATGAAGCCGAAATGGGTCATATTGCACTCTCGCGCGCGGCGGACCTCATTGTGGTCGTCCCCGCGACCGCCGATCTCATGGCCAAAATGGCGGCGGGCCTGGCCGGGGATCTGGCCAGCACCGTGCTGCTCGCCACCGACACGCCGGTTCTGCTGGCCCCCGCCATGAATGTGCGCATGTGGACGCACCCCGCCACAAAGCGCAATGCCGCGCAGCTTGTCCGGGACGGCATCGCCTTTGTCGGCCCTGAGGAAGGCGCCATGGCGTGTGGCGAAGTGGGGCCGGGGCGCATGGCCGAGCCCGTTGAAATCATCGCCGCCATCGAACGGCATTTTCATACACGCGGGGACCAGCCCATCCCGAAGCCCTTGCACGGGCGGCACGTGCTGGTGACCGCCGGTCCGACCCATGAACCGATCGACCCGGTGCGCTACCTCGCCAACCGCTCCAGCGGCAAACAGGGTTTTGCCATCGCCGCAGCGTTGGCGGCACTGGGCGCCGACGTGAGGCTCGTCACCGGCCCCGTCAGCCTGCCCGCCCCGCCGCACGTTACCCTGGTGGCTGTGGAAACGGCAGCGCAAATGGCTGAAGCATGCGACGCGGCCCTGCCCGTCGATGCGGCCATCTGCGCTGCGGCCGTGGCTGACTGGCGCAGTGCAGCGCCCGGCGGGGAAAAGATGAAAAAAACCAAAACCGGCATCCCGAAACTGAATCTCACCGAGACCGTCGATATTCTGAAATCGCTTGGCAACCGCCGCAAAGACCGCCCGGCGCTGGTGATCGGCTTTGCCGCCGAAACGGAAAACCTCACAACCCACGCACGGGAAAAGCTGATATCCAAAAACTGCGACTGGATCCTCGCCAATGATGTGTCCCCGGCCAGCGGCGTCATGGGCGGCGACGAGAATGAAATCACTCTTGTGGCTGCCGGCACGCAAGAGCGCTGGCCCCGCATGACCAAAGTAGACGTCGCTGCCCGGCTGGCGCGGCGTGTGGCGGACTATTTTAGCGGGGGTAATGTCACGGCCCTGCCGTTAAAAAACAAAAGAGGATCTTCCCATGGCGCAGCCTGAAACCTTGATCACCGTGGTGCGGCTGCCGTCCGCCAAGGACCTGCCCCTGCCGTCTTACGAAACGGAAGGGGCGGCGGGGCTGGATCTTCTGGCGGCGATCGACCCGGGTGAAGACATGACGCTGGAGCCCGGCGCGCGCGCCTTGGTGCCCACGGGCCTCACCCTGGCCATCCCCACCGGTTTTGAAGTTCAGGTGCGGCCCCGCTCCGGCCTGGCCATCAAACACGGGATCAGCGTGTTGAATGCGCCCGGCACCATTGATTCCGACTATCGCGGCGAGGTCAAAGTCATCCTCATCAATCATGGCCGCGCGCCTTTTATCATTCGCCGTGGCGCCCGCATCGCGCAGATGATCCTGGCCCCCGTGGCACGCCTGGGCTGGGAAGAGGCAGGCCGTCTGCCGGAAACGCGGCGCGGCGCGGGTGGCTTTGGCTCCACCGGCGGGGCGGGCACTGCGGGCACCTGAAGGCATTCATTCGTGAGTCTGAACCCGGAACAGATCCAGCGTTATGCCCGCCACCTCCTGTTGAAAGAAGTGGGGGGGCAGGGCCAGGAAAAACTACTTAGCGCGAAAGTGCTGGTGGGCGCGGGCGGGCTGGGCGCACCGGTCTTGCTTTACCTTGCCGCCGCCGGTGTCGGCACGCTGGGCATTATTGACGATGACCAGGTCGATCTCAGCAACCTCCAGCGCCAGATCATCCATACGGGCCAGGATATCGGGCGCGACAAAACATCCAGCGCCCGTGCCTCCATTCAGGCCCTCAACCCGGATGTTACGGTGAACACCCACACCGTCCGGCTTGGAGCTGAAAATGCGTTGGACCTGATCCGCGCCTATGATCTGGTGGCCGACGGCTCCGACAGCTATGAGACGCGGGCGCACATCAATGACGCCTGTTATATCGCCCGCCGTCCGCTGGTGTCCGCCGCCGTCGGACAATTCGACGGACAACTCTCTGTGTTCAAAGCCTATGACACCGATGACAGCGGCGCGAAACTGCCTTGTTATCGCTGCCTCTACCCGCAGGCCCCCGCGCCCGGCACCGTGCCGTCGTGCGCGCAAGCGGGAATCCTCGGCGCGCTCAGCGGCGTGATGGGTGCCTGGCAAGCGCTCGAAGTGATAAGGGAGCTTGTAGGCATCGGCACGAGCCTCGCCGGACGCCTCATTTTGTTTGACGGGCTGGGCGCTGAGGCGCGCACCATCAAAATTCAGCCTGACCCGGCCTGCCCCGTGTGCGGCAAACCTCCAGGAAAGGATTGATCCCATGACGACAGACACCCTGCGCACGGGCGGCTGCCTGTGCGGCGCCGTGCGCTTTGAAGTGATGGTGCCCAAGAAAAGATTCACCATCTGCCATTGCGGCATGTGCCGCACATGGAGCGCCGGGCCGTTCATGTCCGTGCATTGCCCGGGCCCCGGCAATTTCACCGATGAGAAGGGACTCGCCTGGTATCGCGGCTCCAAATGGGGCGAGCGGGGATTTTGTTCGGTGTGCGGCACGAGCCTTTTCTGGCGGCTTGCTAAAGACCATGAGGCCATGTTGGGGGTTTCAGCCGAAGCCTTTGATGACCCGGATGATTTAGTGCTCGAACAGCACATTTATGCTGACGCACAACCGACCCGCTATGAATTCGCTGACAACACTCCCCGTGTGACAGAAGCTGAATTTTTAAAAAAATACGGCGTCACCCTCCCCGACTAATACACATTTACAGCATGGACAACAACACGCGGTCCGGCGGCTTGTGGCCGTCGATGAAGGTCTTGATGTTGATGATCACCTTCTCGCCCATGTCGATGCGCCCCTCAATGGTGGCCGAGCCCATATGCGGCAGCAGAATAACGGAATCGTTGTGTAACAGTTTTGGATTGACCGCCGGTTCGTGTTCAAACACATCCAGGCCCGCACCTGCCAGTTCGCCCGCATCCAGCATGCGGGTCAGGGCGTTCTCGTCAATCACTTCGCCGCGCGCCGTGTTGACGATATAGGCGTGGGGTTGCAGCAATTTGAGCTGGCGCGCCGAGAGAAGATGAAAGGTCGCCGGCGTGTGCGGGCAATTCACGGAGATGATGTCCATACGCGCCAGCATCTGGTCAAGACTGTCCCAGTACGTGGCTTCCAGCTCATCTTCGATCCCGGCATGTACCCGATGACGGTTGTGGTAGTGAATCTGAAGTCCGAACGCCTTGGCGCGCCGCGCCACCGCCTGTCCGATCCGTCCCATGCCGATAATGCCCAGCCGCTTGCCGGAAATCCGCCGCCCCAGCATCCAGGTCGGCGTCCATCCGTGAAATTTATTCTCACGCATCACCTGCGCCCCCTCTGTCAGGCGGCGTGGCACGGCAAGGATCAGCGCCATGGTCATGTCGGCGGTGTCTTCCGTCAGAACCCCCAGGGTGTTGGTGACGGTGATGCCTCTTTGCAACGCCGTCTGTACATCGATGTTGTCAACGCCGGTGCCAAAATTGGCAATAAGGCGCAGATTAGGGCCCGCTTGACTGAGGATGCGCGAAGAAATGCGATCAGTCACCGTCGGCACCAGAATCTCCGCCGTGCGCACCGCTTCCACCAACTGCTCCTGGCTCATCTCCTCATCATTCAGATTGAGCTGTGTCTCAAAAAGCTCGCACATCCGGGTTTCAATCGGATCGGGCAGTTTGCGCGTGATGATCACCAGCGGTTTTTTACCTTTAGGCATAGGATATGGATCTCCTTGGGGGGAAAGGCACGAGGCGCCCGGGTGGCGCCGGAAACCGGGCACGCACCAGTACAAAGGGTGCGCCTCCTGTTTAACAAACCTTTTTCCCGCGCGCCACACTTGCGCCACAAGGATTGCACCATCTTGACGGCCCGCGCCCTCCAGCGCCATAAACACGGCAGAACGAGAGAGGCAAAAAGAGCTGTGGCTCAAAGACGTTCACGCCCCCTTTTCCCCGGTTTCAAGTCTGCCCGCGTGTTAAGCCTCGTGCTCCTCGCATGGGGCGCCCTCTGTGTGACTGAAGGCGCGGATGCGGGCACAGGCGCGGCGGAGAGTTTCAGTGGCTATCCGGTGCCGCGTTTTGTGTCGCTGGGAGCGGACAAGGTCAATGTCCGCGCCGGTCCCAGCAAGCTTCACCCCATCAAATGGCAATATGTCCGCCTGGGCCTGCCTGTGAAAGTGATCGCTGAAACGCAGGAGTGGCGCCAGATCCGCGATGCCCAGGGCAATATAGGCTGGGTGTTTCACGCGCTCCTCGATGGACGGCGCACCGTGCTGGTCACCGGAGACGGCACCGGCAGGCCCGTTGCCCTGCGCGAACAGGCCGACCCGGCCGCGCTGATTGTCGCGGTGGCCGAACCCGGCGCCCTGCTCCGGCTGGAAGAATGCAGCAATGACTGGTGTCGGGTCACGGCGCCGGAAGCGCAAGGCTGGGTGCACCGCTCGCTCATATGGGGCGTTCTGGCAACAGAAGGCTGGGATTAACGTGTGAACTCGTCCGCCGTGAACAAGGCCGTGAGGTCAAGATCTTGTTTGGCAAGCACCTCGACGGCCCCTTCCTGGCGATCGACCAGCGTGATCGCTTTGACGATCATACCCCCGGCCGCGCGCACTTCATGCACGGCATCCAGCAGCGAACCACCCGTTGTTGTGACATCCTCCACCATGACAACGCGCGCGTCCTCCAGCGTTTCCCCCGGCGCCAGTCCCTCAATGCGCGCTTTGGTGCCGTGATTTTTCACTTCCTTGCGGATAAAAAAAGCCCGAAAGGATGCATCTGCAGCGCGCCGGTAATGCGCCGCGACGAGAAACGACACAATCGGCACCGCCCCCATGGCCAGCCCGCCAACATAGGCGGCGCTCAATCCTTCGATCTCGTCCACCAGAAGTTCGCCCAAAAGATACGCGCCTTCAGCGTCCAGCATGGTTGGTTTCATATTGAAATACAGCCGGCTTTTCCGTCCCGACGCCAGGGTGATTTCCCGGTCATTAGAAAAGGACCGCGCCGCGATGATCGCTTTGAGGCGCGCCCTGTGATCGTTTTGCGATACGGTTGACTGCTTCATCTTCACGCCGCGGGCCCCTTTGGGATGGATTTAACTCTCAATAGCTGATGAGAAAACCAAATGAAAGAGGATTATTTATCTGTGTACAGATAGAGACGCCGCGCGGGTTAAGCCTCGTCTTTTTTCAGCCTGACAATAACATCAACCCGGTCAATCGACGTGCCATTGGGCGAAGACGGCAGGCCCAAGACCTCGATATGGTCGGCGGGGATGTCTTCCAGCGCGCCGTCATGTTCGAGATAGAAATGATGGTGTTCGGACGTGTTGGTGTCGAAATACGTTTTGCCGCCATCCACCACCACTTGACGCAGCAAACCGGCGCCGGTGAATTGGTGAAGCGTGTTATAGACCGTCGCCAGGGACACCTTGATGCCGGCACCCACCGCTTCATGATGGAAGGATTCAGCCGTCACATGGCGCTTGGCCTGTTCAAACAGCAAACGCCCCAACGCCAGACGCTGGCGCGTTAGACGCAAACCGGCGGCTTTGAGCCGCGTGCGCACCCCGGTCCGGGGGGCCGTGTCCGGCGATTCTGTTCGGCTTGTGGTCTCACTCATAACAATACCTTCGCGCATTCCTGCAGCCCGAAAGAGCCGGTGCGCAGGCGCGCCGACACTCCGTTGAACAGAGATGGGGCGAACAAAGCCAAATGTCAAGATTTATTTTAGATTAATTCTAATATAAAAGTTCCCGCGCCCTATTCAAGAGCAGGGGTGCGGTAACGCGCCTCGTCAAGTTCGCCTTCCCATTTGGCCACTGCCACCGCCACCGCCGCATCGACGGTGACATTGACCGTGGTGCGCGCCATATCGAGCAGACGGTCGAAAGGCAGAATAAAGCCCACCACAAGCGCGGTCTCCGTCTCGCCCAGATCCAGCACTTGCAGCACCGTGGCCAGCAGAAACAGCGAGGCGCTGGGAATGCCCGCCGCCCCGACGGAGGTCAGCGTGGCGGTCAGCGCGATCAACACGTAATCACTGGCGCTCACCGGCACGCCAAAGGCCTGGGCGGCGAACAGAGCCACAATGCCAAGATATATCGCTGTGCCGTCCATATTGATGGTCGCCCCCAGCGGCAAAACGCTGGACGACACGGTGCGTTTCACGCCCAGATTGTCCTCCACCACCGACATGGTGACCGGCAGCGTCGCCGAACTTGATGAGGTCGAATAGGCCACGGCTTGAGCATCCAGAATGCCGCGAAAAAACCGCAGGAGCGGCAGCCCCAGCACCACCCGGATGAGACCGCCATAGGTCAGCCCCGCGTGCACGATGCAGGCCAGATAGACCGCCACCGCCAGCACCAGAATGCTGCGGAACGTCTGGATGCCTTGCGTGCCCGCCACCCAGGCAATCAGCGCGAACACCCCAAAAGGCGCGGCTTCCATCACGATATGGGTGATTTTCAGCATCACATCGGCCGCCGATTCAATCACTTTGCCCAGCGGCTTGCCTTTGTCCCCGGCGAGCAGAATGCCGACGCCCAAAAGCAGAGCAAAAAAGATAATCGACAGCACATCCCCTTCGGCCAGCGCCGCCACCGGATTGGTCGGCACAATGCCGAGCAGGCGGTCCACGGCACTGGGCGCCGAAGCCACAGCCTGGGGCGTTACCCCCTCAAACACCATGCCCGCACCGGGCTCAAACCAGGCGCCGAAAAAGAGGCCGATGCTGACCGCCACCGCCGTCGTCAGCAGATAAAGCCCGATGGCCTTGACGCCGATGGAGCCCAGCTTAGAGACCCCCCCCATGGCCGTGATACCGGTCACCAAAGTCGTGAAAATCAATGGCACCACCAGCATTTTGATGGCGCGGATAAAAAGATCGCCGAAGGGTTTGAGCACCGCCGCGCTCTCGCCAAACACCAGTCCCGTGATGACCCCCAGCACAAGCCCGCCGATCACCCGTTTCCACAATTTGGCCGCAAACCATTTTTTGAGCATGGGAGATGCCTTTCATATCGGGGAAAAATCGGGGGAGAGCACGCGAGACGGGCCGCCACCATAGCGGCTGGAGGTGCACATGGTCAAAATCGGTTGTGGGCCCTCTGGCTAGATGCTTACAGCAGGAAGGTGCATGTTGCCTATTATTGCAATTAAAGGAAGTTTATGTTAGTTTAGCTGGCTTAACAATAATATTGGTAACTTAAGGTAAAGCTTTTCAATATGGACCCGATTCGCAACCCTTTCGTACCCGGCGCCGGATCACCTCCCCCTGCATTGGCTGGACGTCAGGAAATTCTCAATAAAGCGGAGATTACTTTGGCCCGCATCCGTGCGGGTCGCCCCTCCAAAAGTCTCTTACTGGTAGGATTGCGGGGGGTTGGCAAGACAGTACTGCTCAATGAAATAGAGAACATTGCGGAAGAAAATGATTATCAAACCGTATTAATTGAAGCATCAGAAAATAAGCACATTGCAGCATTGCTGATCCCTCCGCTCAGGAGAATTTTGTTCAAGCTTGATAGAAATCAAAATGTCAGCGAACAAGTAAAGAGAGGTTTGAGAGTCCTCAAGGCGTTCACCGCCACGGTGAAAATAGCAGGGTTTGAAATCGGCTTAGGCATAGATCCCGAGATAGGGTCGGCGGATAGTGGCGATCTGGAATCGGATCTGTCTGAACTTCTTCTCACAATTGCCCGAGCGGCTGAATCAAGGGATACTGCCATAGCGCTCATTATTGATGAAGTTCAATATCTCCCGGAAGATCAGTTGGGTGCCTTGATCATGGCCATCCATAATGTAGCCCAAAAGCAGCTTCCTCTCGTATTATTGGGTGCGGGCCTGCCTCAACTCGTAGGACTCACAGGAAACGCAAAGTCTTATGCGGAACGTCTTTTCGAATTTCCACAAATTGGCGCTCTCGGGAACAATGATGCACAGGCCGCTTTGCAAGGGCCAGCGAAACGCGGAGGTGTCAGTTTTGAGTCACACGCTCTTCAGAAAATCGTTGACGTTACGCAAGGTTACCCATATTTCCTGCAGGAATGGGGCCATCACGCTTGGAACATCGCTAAAACATCGCCCATTACTCTTGAGATCGTCACTGAAGCTACCCAGAGCGCAACCAAAAATCTTGACGAAAATTTTTTCCGTGTCCGCTTCGACCGATTAACACCGCGGGAAAAAGATTATTTGCGTGCCATGGCTGAATTGGGTGAAGGCCCGCACAGGTCGGGGGATATTGCAGAGATGCTAGGAATTCAAGTTCGAACTGCTGGGCCTCTTCGAGGCGGCCTGATAAAAAAAGGTATGATTTTTAGTCCAGCACATGGTGACACCGCGTTTACTGTTCCGCTCTTTGATGAATTTTTGATACGAACAATCCCTCAATTCGACCCAGCTTAAAATTGGCATCTATCTAAAAACCCTGGCGATTCGCGGTCAGACGCGCCATATAGGGCGCTATGAGCGTGCCCTTTAAAAAAATGAATGGCCTTGGCAATGATTTCGTGGTGCTGGATGCCCGGGATAAAGCCCTCCCCATGTCCGGCGCCATCGCTGCGGCGATCGCGGACCGCGCTACCGGCGTGGGCTGCGATCAACTGATCATTCTGGAAAAGGCGCGCGCTACGGCGGATGTCTTCATGCGGATTTACAACAGGGATGGCGGCGAAGTCAGCGCCTGTGGCAACGCCACGCGCTGCATTGCCCAGGTGCTGATGGAGGAGAGCGCACGCGACGCGGTCACCGTTGAAACGGCGGCAGGCTGTCTCACCTGCACCCGCAGCGGCGTTAATATCACGGTCGATATGGGCGCGCCCAAATTCGGCTGGCAAGAGATCCCGCTGGCCGAGCGTATGGACACGCGGCTCCTTGACATCCGCATCGGCCCCATCGATGCACCGGTGCTGATCGGGCCCAGCGCGGTCAATGTCGGCAATCCTCATTGCATATTCTTTGTCGATGACATCACGCGGCACGATCTGGAAAGGTTCGGGCCGCTGATCGAGAACCACCCGCTCTTCCCCGAACAGACCAATGTCTGTCTGGCTGAGATCACCGCGCCGGGCGCCATACGCTTGGCCGTTTGGGAGCGCGGTGCCGGGCTCACAAAGGCATGCGGCACCGCCGCCTGCGCCGTGGTGCCCGCCGCCGCGCGCAAAAGTCTCAGCCCGCGCCAAGCCATCGTGACGCTGCCCGGCGGCGCGCTGGAGATCGACTGGTCGCAAGACAATGACCACATCTTTATGACCGGCCCCGCAAGCCTCGACTATGAGGCCACGCTGGACGCAAACCTGTTCGAGGCACGGCCATGAACGCACGCGCCGCCCAGGACCTGGACATCATCACATTGGGATGCCGCCTGAACGCGTTTGAATCGGAGGTGATGCGCGGCCATGCCCGCACCGCCGCCCTGGACAACACCGTCATCATCAACACCTGCGCGGTCACAAAAGAGGCCACCCGTCAGGCCCGTCAGGCCATCCGCCGGGCGCGGCGCGCGCGGCCCGGCGCCCGCATCATCGTCACCGGCTGTGCGGCGCAAATTGATCCCGGCGCTTTTGCCGCCATGCCGGAAGTGGATCAAGTGCTGGGCAATGAAGAGAAACTCCAGCAAGCCAGTTACCGGGATCTCACGCGCACAGGTTTGGAAAAGGTGCGCGTCAATGACATCATGGCGGTGCGCGAGACGGCCCCGCACCTGATCGATGGCCTGCACGGGCGCGTGCGCGCCTTCGTGCAAATTCAAAACGGCTGCGATCATCGGTGCACCTTTTGCATCATCCCTTATGGCCGGGGACCGTCGCGCTCGGTGGGAACGGGCGCGGTGGTCAAGCAGATCCAACGCCTGGTGGACAAAGGCACGCGCGAAGTGGTGCTGACCGGCGTTGATCTCACCTCCTATGGCGCCGACCTTCCCGGCGCGCCGTCCCTCGGTACACTGGTGGAAAAAATCCTCCTCCATGTTCCGGATTTGCCACGCCTGCGCCTGTCGTCGCTGGATGCGGTGGAGGTTGATGAAAGGCTGTTTCATGTCATCACCACGGAGCCGCGCCTGATGCCGCATCTTCATCTGTCGCTGCAAGCGGGCGACACGATGATCCTGAAGCGCATGAAGCGGCGCCACACGCGCGAAGACGCCATCGCCTTTTGCGCGGCACTACGGGCGGCGCGGCCGGAGATTGCGCTGGGCGCCGATCTCATTGCGGGCTTTCCCACCGAGACGGACGCGATGTTTGAAAACACACAGACTCTGGTGGACGCATGCGGCCTTGCCTGGGTCCATGTCTTTCCCTTTTCCGCCCATGCCCGCACCCCCGCCGCCCGCATGCCGCAAGTGCCGGGCCCTGTGATTAAGGCGCGCGCCGCACGTCTGCGCGCCGCCGGCGCACAGGCCCTCACGAAGCATTTGACAACTCATGTTCAGCGCACCCGAACCGTGCTGATGGAAACACCCCTCCAGGGGCGGCTTGACGATTTCACCCCCGTGACACTCTGCCAGGGCAGCGCATCGCCCGGCGCTCTCATCACGGCAAAAATTGTGGGGCAGGCCGGGACAAAGCTGAGGGGCGCGCGCGCCCCATGATCACGAAAGAACCATCGGACGGCCGAACGGGTCTGTTTGCCCGGCTCAAAGCCGGCCTCAGCCGCTCCTCCACCGCTCTCAAAAGTGGCATCGCATCGATCTTCACCCACGCCAAGCTCGACGCCGTCACGCTGGAAGAATTGCAAGATCTACTCATTGCCTCTGATATCGGCGTTGAGACCGCGCGGGATCTGACCGCGCGTCTCGCCCAGGACCGATTCGACAAGCAGATCTCACCGCACGAAGTGCGCGCCATCCTCTCAGGCGAAATCGCCGGGATTCTGGCACCCGCCGCCCGGCCTCTGGAAATCGACCCCGCCCATAAACCACACATTATCGTCATGGTGGGGGTCAATGGCACGGGCAAAACCACCACCATCGGCAAACTCGCCAAACGCTTAAAAGGACAGGGCAAAAGCGTCATGCTGGCCGCTGGGGACACGTTCCGCGCGGCCGCCATTGAGCAGCTTGCCATCTGGGGAAAGAGGGTGGACGTGCCGGTGATCAAGGGCAAGGTGGGCGCGGATGCCGCCGGGCTGGCCTTCGAGGCGGTTGAACAAGCGCAACGCCAGAACATCGACGTGCTGCTGATCGACACGGCGGGACGATTGCAAAACAAGGCGGGGCTGATGGCGGAGCTGGAGAAAATCACCCGGGTCATCCGCAAACGCGACCCTTCAGGCCCGCACGGCGTGATCCTCGTGCTTGATGCCACCACGGGCCAGAACGCCCTCTCCCAGGTCGAAGTGTTTAAACAGAAAGCCGCGGTCACGGGGCTCATCATGACCAAGCTCGACGGCACCGCGCGCGGCGGCATTCTGGTTTCCCTCGCCAAAAAATTTGGCCTGCCGATTCACGCCATCGGCGTCGGCGAGGGCGTGGAGGATTTGCAGCCCTTTGACGCCAAAGCTTTTGCAGAAGCGCTCACCGGCGTGTGAGAGTTGATGGCGGCGTCAAATCATGGCATGCAAAAGCCCCCGCCCCTCAAACTAATGGGAAAGCGCCGCGCGTGACCAAATCCGATCGATCCCCGCCACACTCCACCGGTCTGCGCCTGGCCGTGGACATGGGGCCGCTTGTGGTTTTCTTCGGGGTCTATTTTATGTCCAATATATTTGTCGCCACCGGCATCTATATGGTGGTGGCGGTGGCCGCGCTCTTTTATGCATATTTCCGCGAAGGCCGCGTTGCGCCCATGCCCATCATCACCACGGTGATTGTTGTGGTTTTCGGCGGCCTGGCCATCGGCCTGGGGAACAAACAATTTATCTTTATGAAACCGACCATTATCAATCTGCTGTTCGCCGCCATTCTCACCGGCGGATTGCTGACCGGGCGGCCGTTCATGAAAATGCTGTTCGGGGAAGCGTTTGATCTGACCCCGGAGGGCTGGTCCAAACTGACGGTGCGCTGGATTACATTTTTTTGCGTGCTGGCGCTTGTCAATGAAATCGTCTGGCGCAATTTCTCAGAAGCCTTCTGGGTGTCTTTTAAACTCTTTGGGGTTTTGCCCCTGTCCATTCTGTTCACCCTGGCGCAAATGCCGTTTCTTATGAAACACCAAGCAGAAAAATCCGATGCGGATGAAATGGGGGCGCGCGCCGCGGCGCCTTCGCAATCCGTTAAGGATGAGGAATCCGGCAATGACGGGCGAACCTAAACAGCCGCGCCGCCTGAAAATGACCGGAGCGTCACCATACTCCTGGTCCAACGGCAAGGGCGGCACAATGCCGCACCCCCGCAGCCTGCCATGACACCCCGTCCTGCCTACCGATCGCGGCTCCCGCGCCTTAATCACTTGTTAAGCAATAACATCCTATGGCAGAACATCCCGAAATCACTCTTTGATTATTTCTCCGCATACTGTACTATGTGATTCACATATCTGTACGGACTAACTTATCTGTCCATCAATCAACTCAAATTCTGGGATACTCTACATGGCATTCGACCTCAACAATTCACCCGGGCACCTGCTGCGGCGCGCTCAGCAATATTCTTTTGACCAATTTGCCCGGGAAGTCGGTACTGGCGGGTTGACGCCCAGACAGTTCGCGGTTCTGCACGCTGTCTCGAAAAATGAAGGCCTGAGTCAAACAGACCTCGTCAAAACGACCGGGATTGACCGTTCGACCCTTGCCGACATGATCAGCCGCATGCTGAAAAAAGGTCTGCTCGCGCGCCAGCGCACCAAAACCGATGCCCGCGCCAATGCCGTGCGCCTCACGGCCAAAGGGCGCACAGCCATGAACAATGCCCGCGCCAAGGTCATGAAAGCCGACAAAGCGGTGCTGAAAGTTGTTCCCAAAGCCCAGCAGGCGGCATTCATGCGTATCCTGACGGCCATCTCGAATCAGATCGACGCGGAACTGGAAAGCTCCAGCAAGGCCACCACCAGAAAGAAACCGGCAGCCAAGAGAAAAACCGCCGGGCGCAAAGCCGCCAAAAAAACCGCCAAGCGCAAGACGGCCAAAAAGAAAACTTCCCGCAAAAAGCGTTAAGCCTCATCGGCCCTGCCGCACTTTCCGGCGTACATACATGAATACCCGCCCCGGCGCAGACCGATTTTCTGCGGCGGGGCTTATTTTTTCGCCAGCCGCCCGGCGCTGCGGCTCAAGAGGGATCAGACAGAAATGTTAAGGCGCGATCCGGGGGGAAGGAGCCGCGCGGGAGCCCTGGATAATGGCGATTCGCGCCGGCCAATCCCGGCGGATTCCCCTTCCTGCAGTTGCTGGGAGGCGGATTCAGTGCGCTCACTGCCCTCCTGGGCTTCCGCTTGACGCCCCGCACCAGGACCGGCGGATTTCACCGCCGCCACTGCCTGTTCAGGGCGATTGTCCGTGCGCGGCCGGACGTCAATTTGATCCACTGGAAACGAGCGGCGCTCTGGCGCGCCGGCACGCCGGCCGATCGAGGGCGATCTGGCGACGGGGCCCGCAGGGAAGCGCAGCCGCGCCCGGTCCGCCGCCGTGCCCGGTGCGGCAAGGCGATCTGTTTGTACGGCAAGTAAAGAGGCCTGAGTGACCAGTTCCATGGCAATCGCAGCTCGCGGGTGATCAGGGTTCCGATGTAAGGGCTGAGTGTGGACCCGCAAGATGAGCATGGCGTTAAGGGACACGGTTAATCCGTGGCATTTTTTGACTCGGCTATACGCACCAGATTCTTGATATCCGACGGCGCAAGCGGCCCGACGACGCGAAATATTACCTGGCCCGCGCCGTTCACCACAAAGGTCTCGGGAACACCTGTAATGCCCCAATCAATGCCCACCCGGCCAGCGCGATCAACGCCCACGCGCTCAAAAGGATTGCCCAGATCGTTCAGGAATCGGCGCGCATCCGCTGGCTCATCCTTATAGTTAATGCCCAAAATCCTTAACCCGTCGTGCCGGAGCCCCATCAGCGACGCCTGCTCAATGCGGCAGGGGCCGCACCAGGACGCCCAGAAATTCACCACCGTCATATGGCCACTTTTTAAATCAGCGTCCGTCACCCGGCCAGCATCCGCAGCGCCATCCGGGCTCAGATCAAGCGCGGGGATATCAAAGGAGCGCACCTCATGGCCGACCAGCATGGAGGGCAGTTCGACTTTGTCGCGCGTCAACAGAACCCAGGCGAAAAGACCCGCAAGGCCGAGAAAAAGGATGACCGGAACTACAAAAAAGGCGCGCATGGAACTTTATGTCCTTCAGTGGTGCGAGTCGCGGTGCTTCAGCCTGTGCAAAAGGTGTTTGTTCTTTTTGTAAGCGCGCACGGTGAGCCACGTCATGAGAATCAGCACCGCAACCGACACGCCGTAAGCGGGCCACACATAAGCCCCATAGCCACCCATATGGAAAAACTCATGCAAGAGCAGGCTCCTCTGTCCCGGCGGCGAGCGAACTCTGCAAGCGGTGAATCCGGCGGGTGAAAACTTCCGTCCGCATACGCAGCAATAACAAGAAGGTGAAGATCATCGTATAGGCCGCCACCATGATCAATAAGGGCGTCAAGATGGTCCAGTAAATGGAGGGGGCGCCCATTTTAATAAGGCTGGCGGGCTGGTGCAGCGTGTTCCACCAATCAACCGAAAATTTGACGATCGGCACGTTGATGAACCCGACCATGGCCAGAATGGCGGCGGCACGGCCGGCCTTGTGCGGATCTTCGATCGCCTCCCATAAAGCGATATACCCGATATAAAAAAAGAACAGCACCAGGAACGAGGTCAACCGGGCGTCCCACACCCAGAAAGTCCCCCACATGGGCTGGCCCCACAGGGCGCCCGTCACCAGAGCGAGAAAATTAAACCCGAGTCCGAGGGGGGCCGCGGCGCGCGCCGCGATGTCCGCCAGGGGATGACGCCAGACAAAGGATGCCAGAGATGCCGACGCCATGAACGTGTAGGCCGCCATCGCCATCCAGGCGGCCGGCACATGGATATACATGATGCGCACCGTGTCTCCCATCTGATAATCAGGCGGTGCAAAGACCAGGCCCCAGACGAGCCCCACCCCAAACAACAAAGCCGCAAGGAAACCGGTCCAGGGCACCAGGGGGCCGCTATAGGCCATAAAACGGTGGGGGTTGGCAAACGCGAACATGCGCTCAGATGTACATCTCCCCGGGCGTGCTCGCAAGTCGGATCAGCACGGGGGGGGCACGGCCGCGACGCAGGACCGCACGCCCTTATCTTTTGCTCACCCGCCGACATGCAGCCGCAGGCCCGCCGCGCCGGCCCACACCCCGATCAGCCCGGCCAGCAGACTGGCGGCGGCAAGAAAGAGGGCATTGGGCTCCAGAAAATTCACCCCGTCCCCCGCCGCGAGGCTGCGCTGGGCCTGCTCAAGGGCGCCGACGGCAAAGATCAACACGGGCACGTAAAGCGGCATCACCAAAAGAGCGATTAAAATCCCCGCCCGGCGCACGCCGACGCTGAGGCCCGCCCCCAGGGCACCGATCAGCGTCAGGCCGGGGGTGCCCACAAGCAGAGTTAAGAGGAGAAGACCGAGAACACCCGCTTTCATATTCAGCAGCAGCGCCAGCACCGGCGTGGCGACAATCAGCGGCAGGGCATTTGTCAGCCAATGGGCGCAGGCCTTGGCGAACACAATCCCTTCTAGAGAGAGCGGCCCGCAGACCATGCCATCAAGACTGCCGTCCTCAAAATCGGCCTGAAACAGACGATCGAATGTCAGGAGCGAGGCCAGAATCAGCGCGATCCACAGCACGCCCGGCGCGATGGCCTCCAGAAGCGGCAGATCGGGCCCGAGGCCAAACGGAATCAGCGTCACCACAACGGCAAAAAACACCACCACTTGCAGCCCCCCCGCTCCTTGCGCCGCGGCAAGTTTGATATCGCGCGCCACCAGCGCCCGAAACGCGCGCCCGGCAGAGCCTGAAGGGGGTGCCGGATCAGGCGGGCGCGGGGCATGGGATTGCGCGGTCAGGACCTTCGTGTCTGTCACAACGCCCCCTCATGCGCCCGCGCCCGGAGGACGACTTCGACAGACCCCGGAATGTGGAGCGAGTCGTGGCTGGTGACGAGGGCAATACCCCCTTGCGCGCCATGGTCGGCAATGGCCCGCCGCAAGATTGCGCGCGCGGCGGTGTCAAGCGAAACGCTCGGCTCATCAAGCAACCAGAGCGGCCGCCAGGCCAGCAACACGCGGGCGAGGGCGACACGGCGCTGTTGCCCGGCGGACAGAACCGCGCCCGGCAAATCCGCCAGGCGCGTCAAAGCAAAACCCTCCAGTGCGCGCTCCACGCTTGACGCTTCCGCATCCATATAGCGCGCCCAAAACGCGAGGTGATCGCGCACACTCAAAGCCGGTTTGATGCCATCCCGGTGCCCGACATAATGAAGCCGGGAGGGCTCCGGGGGCGCGGGGGGCGCGGCCTCCCCGAAAAACGGATCGGTAAAGACAAGCCGGCCGCGGATCAGAGGTAAAAATCCCGCGACCACACGCAGCAGTGTCGACTTGCCCACCCCATTAGGGCCGGTGATCACAAGCGGCGCGCCGGGGCGGGCCGTAAACGACACATTGTCCAGCACCACCCGTCCGCCGCGCGCGCAGACCAGTCCCGATGCTTTGAGTTCAAATCTTTGGGCGCTCAACGCTCTTTCTCTCTTCTCACAGATTATTTCCCATTGGGCACTTTTATTTTGCCCCCTCACTCGATAAAAAGCCTATGACTCGTCAGCCTGCCTCCCTCATGACATGACCGACTCCGCGAAAGGAACATTCCCCGTGAGCACCTTAAGCCAAGACAGCCTCAAAACCCGCCGCACATTCAAAATCGGCGCCAAAACTTTTCACTATTACAGCCTCAAGGCGCTGGAAAAGCAAAGAGGTTTTAAAGATATCGCACGGCTGCCCTTCTCACTCAAAGTTCTTCTGGAAAACCTGCTGCGCCACGAAGACGGACGCACGGTCACACGAGCCGACATCAAGGCGCTCAAAGCCTGGATGGCCAAACGCACATCGAAGCACGAAATCGCCTATCGCCCGGCGCGGGTGCTGATGCAGGATTTCACCGGCGTTCCCGCCGTGGTGGATCTGGCGGCAATGCGCGACGCGATGACGGCTCTGGGCGGCAATGCCAAAAAGATCAACCCGCTGGCGCCGGTGGATCTGGTGATCGACCATTCGGTGATGGTCGATAATTTTGGTGCGCTCACCTCCTTCAAGCAGAATGTCGCGCGCGAATATGAGCGCAATGGCGAGCGCTATGAGTTTTTGCGCTGGGGCGGCCAGGCGTTCGACAATTTCCGCGTTGTGCCGCCGGGCACCGGAATCTGCCACCAGGTGAATCTGGAATATCTCGCCAAAACCGTCTGGTCGGCCAAAGTCAAAACGCCCAAAGGAACCCTGACGATGGCCTATCCCGACACGCTGGTGGGCACGGACAGCCACACCACCATGGTGAACGGATTGTCGGTGCTGGGCTGGGGGGTTGGCGGCATCGAAGCGGAAGCGGCGATGCTGGGCCAGCCCATTTCCATGCTGATCCCGGAAGTCATCGGCTTCAAACTTACCGGACGTCTGAGCGAAGGCATCACCGCCACGGATATGGTCCTGACCATTGTTGAGATGCTGCGCAAAAAAGGTGTGGTTGGAAAATTTGTCGAATTTTTTGGCCCCGGCCTTGATCATTTGAGCCTGGAGGATCAGGCAACCATTGCCAATATGGCGCCGGAATATGGCGCGACATGTGGCTTTTTCCCTGTTGACAAAGAGACCCTCGCCTACCTCAAAGCCACGGGCCGGTCCAAAGGGCAGCGCGATCTTGTGGAAAAATATGCCAAAGCGCAGGGCCTCTTCCGCACGGCGCGCACGCCCGACCCGATTTTCACCGACACCCTGCATCTCGACCTCGGCGCGGTGGAGCCCAGCATTTCCGGGCCCAAACGCCCGCAGGACCGCGTGCCCCTCAAAGGCGCCGCCAAAGCTTTCGCCAAGACCCTGGACACGGAATTCGGCAAAGGCGAGCAAAGAGCCAAAAAGGTCAAAGTCAAAAACACCGCTTATAAACTCGGCCACGGAGACGTGGTGATCGCCGCCATCACAAGCTGCACCAACACCTCCAACCCCTCCGTGATGATCGCCGCCGGTCTGGTGGCGCGCAACGCCGCGCAAAAAGGATTGCAGGTTAAACCCTGGGTCAAAACCTCGCTGGCGCCGGGCAGTCAAGTGGTCACCGATTACCTGAAAAAATCCGGCCTGCAAAAAGACCTGAATAAACTGGGGTTTGATCTGGTGGGCTATGGCTGCACCACCTGTATCGGCAATTCGGGCCCTTTGCAGGAGGATATTTCCAAAGCCATTGCCAAAGGCGATCTTGTGGCGACAGCCGTGTTGTCGGGCAACCGCAATTTTGAAGGGCGCATCAGCCCGGATGTCAAAGCCAATTATCTCGCCGCGCCGCCCCTCGTGGTGGCCTATGCGCTGGCAGGCTCCATGACCATCGATCTGACAACAGATCCTTTGGGTACGGACAAAAAAGGCAACCCGGTTTATCTCAAAGACATCTGGCCGAGCAGCGCGGAGATCGCACAGACGGTGCGCGCCTGCATCACCCCCGCCATGTTCCGCAGCCGTTATGCCGATGTCTTTAAAGGCGATCGTCATTGGCAAAAGATCAAATCTTCAGGCGGGTTGACGTATGACTGGAGCGCAAAATCCACCTATGTTCAGAACCCACCCTATTTTACCAGCCTGCAACCGGAACCCGCCCCTGTCACCAATATCGAAAACGCGCGCATCTTAGGCATCTTTGGCGATTCCATCACCACTGACCACATCTCTCCGGCCGGCGCCATCAAGGCGGACAGTCCGGCGGGCAAATATCTCAAAGCCCACGGCGTCAAACCCGCTGATTTTAATTCCTATGGCTCGCGGCGCGGCAATCACGAAGTGATGATGCGCGGCACGTTCGCAAACATCCGCATTAAAAATGAAATGGTGCCGGGTGTGGAAGGCGGCGTGACGGTGCACCAGCCGGAGGCCACACAAATGCCGATTTATGACGCCGCCATGCGTTACGCCAGGGAAGGCGTGCCGCTGGTGGTGTTCGCGGGCAAGGAATACGGCACCGGATCGTCCCGCGACTGGGCGGCCAAGGGCACGCTGCTTTTGGGCGTGCGCACGGTCATCGCGCAATCCTATGAGCGCATTCACCGCTCCAACCTCATCGGCATGGGCGTCCTGCCACTGCAATTCACCAAAGGCGAGAGCCGCAAAACACTGGGGCTGACCGGGTCCGAGACTGTCACCATCCAGGGGCTCGACAAGAAACTCTTGCCCGGCATGCGCCTTCACCTGCTGATCACAAATGCGCAAGGAGGTGTCACCAAAACCTCCGTGCTTTGCCGGATCGATACGGAAGATGAAATGGACTATTACAGCAATGGCGGAATTCTGCAGTTTGTCTTGCGTCAATTGCTGGCCAAGTCGGGGCGTTAACTTTTTATTAAGCCGGTCTCGTCACCTGATTGTGACTCGGCTTTTTAAAGAGGCGCGGGTATCTTGGGTCCCATGAACACCCGCATGACATCTCTTTTACGCACGCTGCTGGCCTGGGCGCTGGTGGTCACAGTTGCGTGGCTCACCAACAGCCTGATCTCCGCCCGGGCCGCCGGGAACGGTAAACGTCCGGTCGTGGTCGAGCTGTTCACCAGCCAGGGCTGTTCATCCTGCCCCCCCGCCGACGCGTTGATGCTGGAACTGGCCAAACGCGACGACATCATCGCGCTGTCTCTGCCCGTCGATTACTGGGACAATATGGGCTGGGCCGACACTTTCGCCTCGCCCCGCCACACCGCCCGCCAGCGCGCTTATGCCAAAACCCTGCCGAACCGGCGCGTCTATACGCCGCAAATGGTCATTAACGGCACGGTGGATCTGGTCGGCTCGCACCGCGATGAAGTGCTTGAAACAATCTCAAAGGAAGTTGCCTCACCGGCCCCCTTTATTCCTATCACGCTGGGGCGGGAGGGCGATCATCTCACCATCTCTCTGGGCGACGCCCCGCCGGCCCTGGCGGGCCGGAAGGCCTGGATCTGGATCGCGCCTTATCATGGCAAAGTGCAAAGCGTGGCCATTACCAAAGGCGAGAACGCCGGCAACACCTTCAAATACACCCATGTCGTCGACGGCCTGAAAAAAATCGGCGATTATGACGGCTCAAAACTTCTCATCACGCATGAAATGGACGAGATGATGGCCAAGAATATCGACGATTGCGCCATCATCGTTCAGGACTCGCAAACCGGCGCCATCCTCGGCGCCACCCACATCACCTGGCCCTCCGCCGGGTGAGGGTAGAATCCCTCTATCATCGTTCCCACAGCACACGAGCGGTAAAAAAGCGCGATCGAAATGACGCCATCTCCGATGTCATCCCCGCCATGATCGGGGATCCATGGGGTATATCCATCCTGGTACGGTATTATGGATTTCCGCTTTCGCGGAAATGACAAGGGGGAGAAGAAGCGTTATCAATAAGCTGATCAGATAGGGTATTGAAATCTTAAAAAATGCGGTTGGGATAACGCGATTTCTTTCTCAATTTCACGAAGTGAAACGAGAAATGATCGTGGCTCTCTGTAATTGAGTTTTTCAAACTCTCTGATGCGAATATTGCTCATTTATTAAAATCGACTCAATTACGTCTCCTCCCCGCCCAAACTCTTCATCAGTGCCTCTGTGACGCGCTTTGCAGTGGCGGCGGGGTCGGGAAGGGCGGCGCCTTCCAGCAGGCGGGCTTCATCGAGGAGCAGGTGTGCGGCGGTCTCAACCTCTTTGGCCGCGCCCCCGGCTTTTGTTTTTTCGCTCAGTACTCGAATTAATTCATGATTTGGGTTGATCTCCAGGACGGGTTTTACTTCCGGCGCACCGTCCCCTTGCGCCTTTAAGATCCGCTCCATGTAAAGATCGGGCGCGCCTTCTTTTGCCACCAGACAGACCGGACTGTCGGTCAGACGGGCGGATTTTCGCACCTCTTCCACTTCGTCCCCGAGCGCCTGTTTCATCAAAGCGATGAGCGCACTGAGCGCCGCATCGCCCAAAGGCGCTTCATCTTTGTTCTCGCCTTCCTTCTCAATTACCGGGATGGCCTCCAGATCCGCCGCGCCTTGCGTCACGGAAACAAGCTTCTTGCCGTCATACGCGCCCAATGCGGGCACCCAGAACGCATCCACCGGATCGCTCAGCAGAAGAACCTCGATCCCCCGCGCCTTAAAGCCCTCCAGATGGGGGTTGCTTGATAGCTTCTCCCTGTCTTGACCGTGCAGCACATAGATCGCGCTCTGGCCGTCTGCCATATCGGTCACATAGTCTTTCAAGCTCCGCCAGCCTTCAGACTTAGTGGAGCGAAACCGCGCCAGCGCCACCAGATCATCGCGCCGCGCGAAATCTTCATAAATGCCCTCTTTTAAGACAGGCCCGAACGCCTCCCAGAATTTCTCATAAGAGTCCTTATCTTTTTCACTGAGTTTCTTGAGTTCATTCAAAACCCTCTTGGTCACCGCCTGGCGGATGCTGGCAACAATGGCGTTATTTTGCAGCATCTCGCGGCTGATATTGAGCGGCATGTCTTGGCTATCAATCAGTCCCCGCACAAAACGTAAATATCCCGGCAGCATTTCGGCGTCATCGGTGATAAAAATGCGGCGCACATAAAGCTTCACCCGCGTCTGGCGCTTCGGATCAAACAGATCCATGGGCGGCTGACTGGGAATGAACAGCAGAACCGTATATTCATGACGCCCCTCGGCGGTGTAATGAATGATCAGCGCTGGATCGTCGAACACGTGCCCGACATGATGATAAAATTCTTTATATTGTTCGGGCGTGATGTCCTTTTTGGGCCGCGTCCACAGCGCGCTGACCGTATTGACCGGAACGGGTGCCCCCGCACCGTCTTTATCTTGTTGATCCGCATCCACGATGGTGATGGGAATGGCGATGTGATCGGAATAGGATTTAATGATGGTGCGCAGGCGGAACGCATCGAGAAATTCCTCCGCGTCTTCGCGCATGTGCAGTGTGACGCACGTGCCCCGCCCCTCCATCAGCAAAGAGGCCTGCGCTGGCGTTGCCGGCCCAATGGCGTATCTTCCCTGCCCGTCCGAGGACCAGACAAAAGCCGGCTCTGCCTTGTCGGCGCCGGCTTTGCGGCTCACCACCTCAACCCGGTCCGCCACCATAAAGGCGGCATAAAAACCAACCCCGAACTGGCCGATCAAAGCGGTGTCCTTGGCGGCGTCGCCCGAAATCTGCGCGGCAAACCTGTCAGTGCCCGAACGCGCGATGGTCCCAAGATTTTCAATCAGCGCGGCCTCATCCATGCCGCAGCCATTATCGGCCACGCTTAAGGTCTTGTTTTTCCGGTCTATGGTGATTTCAATGCGGAATTGCGGCTCGCCGTCAATCAGGCCCGGCGTCGTTAACGCCAGATAACGCAGTTTGTCACAGGCGTCGGAAGCATTTGAGATCAACTCGCGCAAAAAAACTTCACGCTCGGAATAAACAGAATGCACCTTGAGGTGCAGAATTTTTTAAACTTCGGCCTGAAAATCGCGGATTTCAGGGCCCTCATCGCAAGCTGTTCCAGTGTCAGTCATGGGGAGGCTCCAGGCTCTTTGCACACATCCAGATCCCTGCCGTCCGGGCAATGGGTCCGCAGACCTTTCAAATAATCACACGTGAACGCCGGATCAAGATCTCACTCAGGTTTGGGCTTGGCCGCCAGCAAAGCTTCCAGCGGCTTGGTCATCTGATCGTATTTATATTTGGCAATGGCGTATGCCCAACCGGCCAGCGTTTGGTTCAGGGCCGCCACCCGGTGTTTCGCTTGTTCGGCGGCAGCGGGGGCGGTGTCATCGGGAACCGGGACAGGCGTTTTTTCCTCCGCCTTGAGCGGCGGCGTGACGGCTTCCGCCCGCCCTTTCATCCAATAGGTCTGCCCCTGTTTGACGAGGGAAAGTTTCACAGCCAGCCCGTCAAATGTGGTGACGACGACACGAGTGACGGATGCGTCAGGACCAAAATCAACGTCTCCGGCGGGTTTTACGTCATCCACCAGCAAATCCGCCGCGGCGAAGGCGGTGGCATTTAACGTGTAAGACGGCGCCGGGGTGCGCCCTTTGGGAGGCTTGAGAAGCATGACATCCGCTTCATCGGGTTTGGCGCGGGCCAGCCTGTAGGCCGTTCCATCGGGGAGCCTCACATCAAACGCTGCGATATCCTCGCGCCCGATCCCCAGCACGGACTTGTCGATCCAGTTGATCGGCAAAGGCCCCACATCCAGACGGCCGCGCGCGGCCCAGGTTTGCGGCGCGGCGGGGCTGCGCACATAAATCAGCGCCGGTGTGCCGGGTTTTGCCACGCCCTGACGCTTGCCGATGATCACATGCGCCAGCTCAGTTTCTCCGGCCCACACGCCCAGATCAACACCCAGCCCGCCATCGGCAGGCGCCCCCAGACCCAACGCCGGATAGCGCCCGGGCCGCGCCGTTTTGGGTTCGACCAGTTGAAGATCCGACAGCGCCAGCAATGCGGCGCGCACTTTGCCGGGCGCGGCCGGATAATTTGATATTTGCGGAATCAGCCAAGCGCCCTGCGCTGTTTTGATGATGTCGAACGCGCCGTCTTTGGAGCGCACCGACAGACGGTCGACGCTGTCCAGCTCATCGCGCAAATCGGGAAACATCACTTGGGGAGCAAAGGCCGGCGTTTCGATGGATTTTTGCGTGCCCAGCACATAAGCCGCCAGCGCCACAGCCAAGGCGGCCACCACCCCCAATATCAGGCGCGAATCCGTCCATGCCACGCGTTTTGTCATGGGCGCGGCCCGCGTCTGGCCTTGCGACGGCGGTTCATGGCCAGACCCACGGCAAACAGGGTGATCAGAATCGGCATGAGGGCGATGTTAATAAATTTGACGCGGGTCTCAAGGCGCTCAATATCCCACCGCAAATCGTGCTGCACGGCGCGCAATTGGGCGCGTGTCTCCACAAGCTGCGCTTGAAAACGCGCAATCTCCTGCTCTTCTTCCGGCGTCAGCACCACGCCGCGGGAACCTTCTTGACGCTTCCCTCCGGCCGATTGCAAGGTGGCAAGCCGGGTTTCCGTATCCGCCAATTGTTTTTCAAGCTGTTTCTGCCGGGCCAGAGCCTGCACATCCGCCTGACGGCGCAAATCCTCAATGGCTGTGAGCGGACGATCATCGCGCGTGCGGCTGCGCAGAGAGATGAGATCGTTGGAGCCCATCAGGTTCTCCACCGCGTTCAGGACGAAAGTGCCGTTATCGGCAAAAGGAACGGTGATGTTCTGGCCCAGAATGTTCTGCTGTTGCACCCAGAATCGGTCGTCAAAGAGATCGGCGTCCGCCACCAGAATGAGATTCACCGGTTGGGCGGACGCGGTCAACCGCTTTGGAGCCGGCGGCTTCTGCATTGTGGTATCCGCGCCTTCCGCTTTGTCGGCGACGGCAGGCGGTCCATCGGGAAAAGCCGTGGCCACGGGCCCGGAAAGGCGGGCGGCAATGACATAAGACTCAGGTGTCGCCTTAAAAGACGCCACCAGGTCATCCGGTTTGAATGTCGTGGCCAGTTTCCCGGCGTTTAGAATCATGGAATTCGTGGTGGACCGCGCCAGGGGTACGAACCGGGTCGTCGCGCCCGGCGCCGGCGTAAAATACCCGGCGCCCGCCAGGTTCAACTGACTGAGGGTCGCGGTCACCAGATCGTCTTTGGACAGATCTTCCTTGGTCAATCCCAGCCACACCACATAGTCACTATAGGGACGGGCTGACCCGGGCGCTGCCTGAACTTGCAAGGCGCGGGTGAGATCCGCCACCACCTGATTGGAATCGAACGAAACACCCCAGTTTTTCAGCAACGGCTCCAGATCCGACGCGCGTCCCGGCCCCGGGACCCCTTGAGCGGGCACGCCGAGCACGTCGTTCAGTTCAAGCAGGGGGTCCACAAACACAATTGCCCGGCCCCCCGACAGCACGAATTGATCAATCGCATAGAGTGCCTTTTCCGGCAGAGCGACAGGATGCACCACCATCAACACGTCCACATCACCCGGAACGGATTCCATATCCCGACTGATATTTTCAATTTTGAACACGGCTGACAGTTGATTGTAAATCACAAACGGTTTTGATTGCCCCTGCATGGCCGCCATAGGTCCGCCCACACCCATCTCAAGGGGCAGTGAACTCAACAGGCCCAAAACCGGTTTTTTGATCAAGGTCAGCTTGTATATGAGGTTGGTGAGATCGTATTCGAGAAAAGCTTCGCGATCATGGCTGAAAAAAGGAATGACCTCACGGCCATCCACCGTGTTGGTGCCCACCAGTCCGAAATAGAGATTGTCGCCTGTATCTGTGGGGATGGCCGACACACCAAGCGCCACCGCCCGGTCTTCCTCCGCGCTGAACGGCTCCGGATCGATGACTTCAAGGATCAGTTTGCCCCGTGCGTGGCTTTGATATTCCATCAGCAGGTCACGCACCTGATTGCCATAGGAACGAATCTGCGGAAAGCGGTTGGCGAGTTTCTCGGAAAAGAAAAAGCGCAGCGTCACCGGCTCGTCAAGTTTGCGCAATGTGTTGAGCGTGCCCTGACTTAAAGTGAATGAGTGCGTTGCAGTCAGATCAATGCGCGCGCCGCGCAAAACGAAATTTGAAATTATCGTGATGGAGAAAAACAGAATCGCCGCCAGCGCGATGCTGAGTGCCGCCCCTGATGCTCTGCTGGAAAACATCATCGCCTTTTGCCTACCCTGCCTTGCGCTGTTCGATCAGAACCGTATTGACATAGAGCCAGAAGCTGATCAGCGCTGCGAAATACACCAGATCCCTCAAATCAATCACGCCCTTTTGAATGGATTGAAAGTGGGTCAGAAAACTGAAAGAGGCCACCATATTGATCAGAAATTGCGGCGCCCAGCCAGTCAAGGCGTTGAGCACGAGCGGCAAACCGCTGACCAAAAACAAAAAACACACCACCACCGTCACCACAAAGGCGATGACCTGATTACTGGTCATGGCGGAAAGGGCGGCGCCCACCGCAAGATAACCGCCCGCCAGTAAAAAGCTGCCGGCATAAGACGCGATGATCACGCCATTATCGGGATGCCCAAGAAGGTTGACTGAAATCCAGATGGGAAATGTCAACGCCAGAGCGAGGCCCGCAAACGCCCAGGCGGCCAGATATTTGCCCAACACCGCCGCCCAAATGGGAATGGGCAGGGTAAGGAGAATTTCCAGCGTGCCCGATTTGCGCTCTTCCGCCCACAACCGCATGGAAATGGCCGGGATGAGAAAGAGATAAAGCCAAGGATGGAACTCGAAAAACGTCAGGAGATCCGCCCGGCCTGCGCGAAAAAAATCGCCGATGTAAAACGTGAAAATCCCAGTCGCAAACAAAAACACGATGATGAACACGAAAGCCAGGGGCGTGGCAAAATAACTCGCCAGTTCGCGTTTGAAAATGATCCAGACCTGGCTCACTGTTCCGCCCCGTCGTTCCCGGCATCAGCAGTGGTGCAGGCGCGAAACACCTCCTCAAGCCGCCCCGATTCCGCCACGAGCCGGCGCACCTCCCAGCCTTTTTCAGTGACCAGCGCGCTGACTTTTTCGATCAGGCGCCGCCCTTTTTTGGGAAAAACCGTCAACACCGCGCCGCCGCCCTTCATGTCTGCCTCAAGGGAAATATCCAGCATGTCGCGCACGCCCTCCAGGCCCCTCAATGCCGCCCGGGCGTCCGCAACGTCCCGCGCCCCGACCTCGACCGTCACCGCATCATGATAACGCGAGCGGGCCGCCAGTTCGCCCGGCGCGCCGTCGGCCACAATCACCCCCCGGTCAATGATGATGGCCCGCGAACACACCGCGTCCACCTCTTCCAGAATATGCGTGGAAATAATGATCGCCTTGTCCGCCGCCATGGACGTGATCAGCCGGCGCACGGCGAATTTCTGGTTGGGGTCGAGGCCATCCGTCGGCTCGTCCATGATCAATACCGGCGGATCGTGCAATATGGCTTGCGCGATTCCGACACGGCGCTTGAACCCTTTCGACAGGGTGTCGATGGTCTGGTGCAGCACGTGCGCCAATTGCGTGCGGTCAACGGCCACGGCCACGGCGCGGTCTTTTTCAGCGCCCCGGAAGCCCCGCACCGCCGCCACAAAATTCAGGAATTGCAGGGGCGTCATATCGCCATAGGCCGGCGCGCCTTCCGCCAGATACCCCATCTCTTCCTGCGCGTGAAGGGGATCGCGCCCCACATCATGGCCGCTCACCACCACCGACCCGGTGCTGGGCGTCAGATAGCCCGTGATCATTTTCATCGTGGTCGATTTGCCCGCACCATTGGGACCAAGAAACCCCAGCACCTCTCCCTTGTCTACGGAAAAACTCACGCCGGCAACCGCCTGGATGGCGCCGAATCTCTTGGCCAGTCCATTGATGTCTATGAGCGGCCGGGACATGAGCGCCTTTCGGCAATGCGGAGGGGACAAAAAGCGCACGAGAAAATGCGGAACGGCATGGGGGCGAAACTCAAAAAAACAGAGGCCATAAATCCATACTCAAAAGGGCTGCCGCAATCAAGCCTTGATGGAAAGGGGCGGCAACGCCCCCGCCCGGTCCCGAAAGACCAGGGGGCGCATCTTACGGATTATTAACTTATTGCGGGTATTTTTTATTATATACTATTATTAAGGGTATTCTTTCAATCATGCTCCAAAGCCCTCAAGCTGAACCCTCTGGGCGCGTGCCGCCCGCCGCGCCGCTGACCGATGGGCAAGACCCGGCATTTCCTGACCAGATAGCGGCCGTTCTGGAAAAAGCTCTGGACGGAGAATTTGCATGGACGCCACCCGACAAGTTGCGCTTAAGCAGGGCCATAGATGCCCTGTTAAAAAAAATGCAACAGGACGAGCACGCCCAATTGGACCGGATGGTTGATCTCTCGGTTCATGTAAACGAGACCGCCATCAACAGCTCGAACATTCTGACCTACAGCAAAGACATCAGTTCCAACGTTGAGAATATATCCGCCGCCGCAGAACAACTCTCCACCTCCATTTCGCAAATTGACACAACCGCCTCGCAGGCGCGCGAAAGGGTGAGCGATGTGCTTGAATCCGCACACAAAGGTCAAGAATCGGCTATTCGCGCCGTGCACTCAATGGAGGATATCGCCCGGTCAATTGCTTCGGCCAGCACGCAGGTCGATTCCCTCACATCGGCATCAGAACAAATCGGCGATATCATTGAATCCATTGATCGGATTTCGAAACAAACCAATCTCCTGTCGCTCAACGCCACCATTGAAGCGGCGCGCGCGGGCGAAGCGGGAAAAGGGTTTTCCGTGGTCGCCTCGGAAGTCAAAATATTATCGGGACAAACCGCCAAGGCCACAGACGACATTCGCAATCGGATTGAATTCCTGTAAAACAAAATGTCGGAAATTGTGATGCTCATCAAACAGAGCGTTGAAGTCATCGGCCACGGCAAAAATGCGATTGCATCCGTTGGTGAGGACATGCAGCTCATAGGCACTAAAATTCAAGGTGTGGACAGTAATTTTGCGGAAGTCTCAGGTATCTTGACTCAGCAAACTGAAGCGGCGCGAGAGGTTTCAAAAGGAATTGTATCAGTGTCGGATCTGGCAACGCGCAACCGGCAGCAGGTTGATAAAACCGCGCGGTCCATGGACAGATCGATTGAGGTTATTGAAAGAGAGCTCACGCGCCTTGCTGAAAGCAATATCCCACTTAAAGTTCTGTATCTGGCCAAAGCCGATCACACGGCATGGAAACGGCGCCTGTCCGATATGATCGCCGGCCGCTCCACGCTCGATCCCGACGAGTTGTCCAGCCATCATATGTGCCGCCTTGGAAAATGGTATGACAGCGATCAGGCGGCGCCATTAAGGTCCTCCGCCCTGTTTCAGGAAATGGAAAAGCCGCACGAAGCGGTGCACGCCAATGGCATTGCGGCCGCTCAAGCATATCATCAAGGGGGGGCGGCCCCCGCGCTGTCCTATATTGAGCGCGTGGAAGAAGCTTCCGACGACGTCATGCGTCTTCTCAACGCCCTGATCGCCCAAAACATCACTGCCCGATAAAAAAAGTCTGCGGTGGATGATCTGCCCGACAATCCGTGGCATACTGCGCCTCCCTTTTTCGCTGCGGCTCATCCCATCCCCCTTATCTCCCGCCCGTGAGAAAAACAGGCCTCTAACCAAAGCTTGCCTCCATGGTCCCGCCTCATCACGCCCCCGTCCCCCGCCCTTATGACCTGGCGCATGTGCCGCCCACGGTCTTCACCATCGTGATGGGGGTCACCGGTCTGGGGCTCGCGTGGCGGACAGCAGCGACGGCTCTGGGCCTGACCGCAAGGATCGGCGAGACGCTGATTCAGGCCGGCATGAGTCTCAGCGTTTTCATGCTTGTTCTCTATGGACTTAAAATGGCTTTGCACAGAGACGCTTTTAGAAAGGATGCGGCCGATCCCAATATCTCAAATTATTTCTCCGCTTTCACGCTCGGCCTAATGCTGGTAGCGCGGGGCGCGGATCTTTATTGGCCCGAGACCGCGCGCGTTGTATGGCTCATCGCCGCACCCTTGCATTTTGTGCTGACCATACGGCAGATCAGATTGTGGGTGACACGCAATCACGTGGTCACCGTGGCCAATCCGTCCTGGTTTCTGCCCGTGGGCGGCTGTCTTCTGGCGCCGGATCTCGGGGTCAGGTTGGGCTATGTGGAATTGAGCTGGGCGCTGTTTTCTCTCGGACTGGTCTACTGGATTTTACTGTTCGGGATCGTTCTCAACAGAATCATATTCCACGATCAATTGCCCAACCGTTATGTACCGACATTTTTTATCACAATTGCGCCGCCCGCGCTTGGATTCATGTCCTATCAATCCCTGATGGGCGGCGAGATTGATGCGTTCGCCCGCATTCTGTTCTACAGCGCTCTGGCAACCACCATCCTGGTGTTTTCGCTCGTGCGCCTGTTCAGCCGGCTTCCCTTCGCGCTGTCCTGGTGGGCCTATACTTTTCCCCTCGACGCCATCACCATCGCCGCCTGGCGGTATGGACAGGGCGTGGGCTCACAAGCCATAGAAAATGGCGCCATCCTGCTTTTGGGAATCACGACGGTGATCGTCGGACTGGTGGCTCTGGAAACGCTCAAAGCGCTTATGCGCGGGAATCTTTTTTTACCCGAAACCGAATGATGGCGGCGCCATTTTTTTTGCGCTTGTTTCGGGAGAAACCGCCGAGAAGATGATCCCTTAACGCATCGCCGCTAAAGCTCTGTCTCAGCATGGACTTCAGTTCCGCACGATATTCAAGATCCCACACCGCGCGATCCGTTTCCCTATCATCGGGTCCACTCATGGCGCGTCTCCTTTTTCCCGGGGCCCAGAAAGACCTCCTTCTTTTGAGGGTGTTGGCCGGCCCGACCCTTTGCCCGGGATCCGTGGGGCTGGGGGGCTACAAAAACCGGTCCCTTGCGCCAGACCGGGCCTTACCAACCCCTGCACCATGTTCCCCATTTGAGGCGGGCAAAAGGCGGGAATTGGGCATTTTTGTGGATGGGGCACAGGCCCTTTTCCGGGCGGTGCGTTGTCTTGAAATTCGCAGAAAAACACGCCATCTTTGAAATGGCATGAAAATACGTCAACACTCTTCGGGCGCGTTGCCACACATCGGATCGGTGGCGCATTTTCCCTCCCAGCGCAAAGACGCTTCCCTTGTCAGCTTTGAACTTCTGGAACTCAGGGCCATCTTGAGCATTTATGGCACAGGCGTGGCCCGCGGTGAATGGCGCGATTATGCCATTGATCATTTGCGTGAGGCGGCGGTGTTCAGCATTTTCCGGCGGTCCTGCGAAACGCCTTTGTTCCGGGTGGAAAAACGCCCGAAACTGGCGCGGCGGCAGGGCATCTACTGCGTCATCGCCGCCACCGGACTCATCATGAAGCGGGGCTCTGATTTAAGCCGCGTGTTGAAGGTTCTGGACCGGCGCCTGATGGCCCTGGTGGAGTGAGTCCCCCCATAAGAAACCCCCCGGCTCGTCCGAGCCGGGGGGCGTCAACTCTAAAGCAACACCTCGGTTAATTGCGGTTACCGAGCAGGCGCAGGAGCATCAGGAAGAGGTTGATGAAATCGAGATAAAGACGCAGTGCGCCCATGATGGCTTTCTTGCCCATGGTTTCTGAATCGTCGCCTTCAAAATACATTTCCTTGATGGTCTGGGTGTCATAAGCGGTGAGTCCGGTGAAGATCAGCACGCCCAGGATGGACACCGCAAACTGGATGGCCGCCGATTGCAGAAAGATATTGACCACCATGGCGATGATGATGCCGATCAGGCCCATAAACAGGAACGAGCCCATGCCGGTGAGATCGCGCTTTGTGGTGTAGCCGTAAAGGCTCATGGCGCCGAACATGCCCGACGTGATGAAAAACACCCGCGCGATGCTGGCTTGCGTATACACTATGAAAATAGACGCCAGCGACAGGCCGATGAGACCGGCAAAAATCCAGAACGTCACTTGCGCCGCAGACGCGCTGATGGAATTGATCTTGGCGGACAGGAAAAACACCACGCCCAGCGGCGCCAGAATCACCACCCATTGCAGCGGCGTGCCATAAATGGCCCCCATCAGGGCGGGCGAGTGCGCCGTGACATAAGCCACCACACCGGTCAGCCCGACGCCCAGCGCCATATAATTGTAGATACGCAACATGTAACTGCGCAGGCCTTCGTCAATTTCATACGCCCGCGTTACGGTGGCCTGATGCCTGAGGGGGCGATCCTGAAAATCTGCCATAGGATATTTTCTCCATGTTCCGGGGGCAAAATAAACTCACCTCTAATATTGGGGAATAACACGCAAGTTTCAAGTCACTCAATCGACAAATCGGCAGAATTGCGAGAGGTTAACCGGGGGTTAATCGTCTCATTCCGTTCGTAAAATTGCCGCTGGTTTTTGCGCCAATGCCCGCCATGTGCCGGCAAAACCCAGAAGCGCCGTGACCAGGCACGCGCCCAGGACCGTGAGCGCAAGATTGAGAGGGTAAAGCACCCAGCCCTCCCCCCACAGGCCAGAGACGATGAGATAGGCGGCGAGCGTCCCCACCCCGGCCGCAACCAGGGCCGTGCCCAGCCCCAACAGCGCGTATTCCAGCAAATACGCGCCCAAGATGCGCCCGCGTGTCGCCCCCAGCACTTTCAGGATCACCGCATCATAGACCCGCCGCCGATGCCCCGCCGCCATCGCCCCGGCCAGCACCAGCACCCCCGCCAGCAGGCTGATCGCGCTGGTCGCCCGCACCGCAACCGCAAGTTCCTGTAAAACGCCCTTGATGGCCTCAACGGTCTCGCGCACCCAGATCACCGACACATTGGGAAAAGCATCCGTCACCGCTTTTTGAAAGGCTTCCTCCCGGTCCGCACTCAGCCGCAAGGTCGCCAGATTCTGTTGCGGTGCCTTTTCCAATGCGCCCGGCGCGAAAATAACCGCAAAGTTCATGCCGCCTTGCGTAAAATCAACACGACGCAGATTGGTGATCAAGGCCTCAATTTCGTGCCCGACAATGTTGAAACTCAAATGGTCGCCCAGGCCGACCCCGAGATCGCGTGCGATTTTATCGCCAATGGAGATGGCGGGAGGGCCGTGATAGCCAGACCCCCACCAAACACCGGAAACGACAGCGGAATTATCCGGTACTTTATCTGTGTACGTAATATTTCTTTCTTCTTCCAGAACCCAGCGAGATTCAGGATTGACTTCAACCTTATGCGCCTCCACACCGTTGACCTTGGTGATTGAGGCGCGCACGACCGGCACGCGTCTGTAATCCTGCGCTTCGGGGAATGACGCCACCAAAGCATCAAAGGCACTCACCTGATCGCGGCGTATATCAAGCATAAAAAATGATGGCGCACGTTCTGGAATCTGATCGGAGATCTGATTTGTGATGTTGTCATCAACTTGTGATATCCCGACCAGCAAAGTCAGCCCAAGTCCCAGTGACAGAACCACACTGCCTGTGGGCGCCCCCGGCCGATAAAGATTGGTGAGCGCCAGCCGCAGTCCGGCATGGTGCGGACGGCCAACGGATTTCGCCAAAGCCATGAGGCCCAAGGCTTCCAGACGCAGCAATAGAAACGCCCCCGCCGCGCCAACCAAAAACATCCAGGCAAAGCTTTTATAAGGCGTCATTGCCACCGCCAGCAGGCCGAGCGCAGCGAAAGCGGCGACGGACGCCAGAACAAAACCCCACGCGGGACGGCTGCGACCGGGCGCAACGAGATCGCGAAAAAGATTTGCCGGCGAAATATCACGCGCCCTGGCAATCGGCCAAATTGCAAAAGCGAGCGTGGTCAGCACACCATAAAGCGCGGCAATACCCAAAGCCTTGGGGTAAAGCGCGAAAGGCGAAGCCACCGGCAACAGCCCACCCAGCGAGGCGGTCACGATCATGGGCGCGATCGCACCGATCATCAGTCCAAGGACAATTCCGACAAACGCCAACAGCAAAACATGGGTTAGAAAAATCTGAAAAACCAAAGACCCGGTCGCGCCCAGGCATTTCAGCACCGCGATATCGTCGCGCTTGCCGTCAAGGTGGGCATCGATGGCATTGCCTACCCCGATCCCGCCGATAAAAAGCGCCGTCAGCCCCACAAGGGTGAGGAACAGACTCACCCGGTCAATAAAATTCTGTGCGCCCGCCATGCCTTCCGATGGATCGCGAATGCGCCATGGATTGTTGGCAAAAGCCGCGGCCGCTTTGCGCCGGAATTCCGCGGCATCCAGGTGCTTGTTCAGAATCAGGCGGATTTTATATTCAAGGCGGCTGCCTTCCTGCACCAGACCCGTCTCGGCAAGCGCGCCCGGATCAATGAAGACGCGCGGCATGAGGAACCCGCCGGCCCCCATGCGGTCCGGTTCGCGGGCAATCACCGCGCGCACCTCAACATCCAGGTCCCCGAGACGCACCAGATCGCCCACCGCCACACCGAGACGGCTGAGCACGCGCGAATCAACCGCCGCGCCCCACCGGCCGCCGCTCTTGAGCAGCGCTTGGGCAAAAGTGATCCGCGGGCTGGCATCAAGGTCGAGCGCGCCATAAAGCGGGTAAAGCGCATCGGCCACCTTGACCTCAACCAGATTGCGGATATCGGTTTTCAGCCCGCGCGCCATCACGCGGATTTCCTTGACCTCACTGGCCTGCCCCTGCGCCCGGATCCAGGCTTTTTCCTGCGGCGTGAAATCGCGCTGGGTCAGCAAAACCTCAACATCCCCGCCCAAAATGCTTTTGGCTTCAAACCCCAAACCGGTGCGAAAAGCCTCCGTCAGCGAACCCACCGCGGCGATGGCCGCCACGCCAAGGGCCAGGCAAGCAAGAAAGACGCGAAATCCCGCCAGTCCGCTGCGCAATTCCCGGCGCGCCAGGGCCAAGGCCAGCCGGATAGAACGGGGGTTTTGGCTCATGGCGACAGGGTTGACAGGCCGGCTTTGGAGGCGGTGCCCGGCATATCGCTTTCAATCCGGCCATCCGCCATGCCGATCACCCGGTTGCAGCGCGCCGCCAGCGAGGGGTCATGCGTGATCAGAACCAGCGTGGTGCGGCGCGTTTCGTGACACTGAAAAATCAAATCGATGATCTGATCGCCAGTGCTGCCATCAAGATTGCCGGTGGGCTCATCCGCCAGCAGGATCCGCGGCGCGGCCACCATGGCCCGGGCGAGCGCCACGCGCTGCTGTTCGCCGCCAGACAATTGCCCGGGATAATGGGACAGCCGATGGCTGAGACCCACCCCTTCCAATTCTTCCGATCCGCGCGCAAAAGCATCCCTCCGGCCCGCAAGTTCCAGAGGAATGGCAACATTTTCAAGCGCCGTCATGGTCGGCACCAGATGAAAGGATTGAAAGACAATGCCAATATTGTCGCGCCGGAAAAGCGCCAGTTCATCCTCACTCATATCCGTAAACGCCTGCCCCGCCACATGCACCGCGCCGGCACTCGGCCGCTCCAACCCGGCCAGCACCATCAGCAAGGTCGATTTTCCCGAGCCCGAGGGGCCGACAATGCCCACCGCCTCGCCGTCGGCCACGCCAAAATCAATCCCACGCAAAATGTTGACGGGGCCCGCTTCACTCTGCAAAGTCAGGTGAATCGCGCTCAGAAAAATCAGGGGATCGCAAGAGAGGATCTGAACCATGTTCTTATCCTATCGCTTTTGGCCGTATCATTGAACCCGTCCTCTTCCGTAATCTCGCCGCATTCAGGCACCAGGTTTAAGGACAGCGCAAAACAGAACCAGACTTCCGGGAGTCGTTTCGATCCATGATACCGCGACGCCAGAATTTGTTTTTCCTGACCCTGCTTTTGCTGCTCGCAATACACAGCCGCCCCGTCGCCTGGGCGGAGGCGGCGCCCTTCCCCGCAGCGTCAACAAAACCCCTCGTTCTTGTGATGCTGGGCGACAGCCTGACGGCGGGCTATGGATTGCAGCCCCGGCAAGCCCTGCCGGTGCGCCTTGAAGCGGCGCTGCGCGCGCAAGGTGATGATATTGAGATCCGCAATGCGGGTGTGTCGGGCGACACCACCGCCGGAGGCGCGGCGCGGATTGACTGGTCAGTGGGGCCCGATGTGGACGCGGTGCTGGTGGCATTGGGGGGCAATGATCTGCTGCGCGCCATCGCGCCGGAGGAAACGGAAAAAAATCTCGATTCCATCATCCGTCAACTTCAGGTGCATCACGTTAAAATTCTCCTGGCGGGCATGGTGGCGCTGCCCAATTACGGCGCGGAATATGTGGACGCGTTCAACGCCATCTATCCCCGTCTCGCGGCACGGTATGACATCCCTCTTTATCCCTTTTTGCTCGACGGCGTGGCGACCCGGCCGGATCTGCTCCAGGCGGATGGCCTGCACCCCAATCAAAAAGGCGTGAACGTGATCGTGCAAGGTCTCGGGCCGTTCATCGCCCAGGCCCTTTTCCCCCCTTCAACTCCGTGATTCCATGGCCCGTCTTTTCACCGGCATCCACATCCCCCCCGCCATCGCCGCCGCCTTGCTCCCCTTGCAAGCGGGTGTGGCGGGCGCGAAATGGCGGCCCCTGGAAAACCTGCATCTGACTTTGCGGTTTATCGGCGACGCGGACGCCGTGATGCAAGACGATATTGACAGCGCGCTGGCTGAAATCAACGCGCCTGGCTTTACGCTGCGCCTCAAAGGCGTGGGCGCGTTCGGGCGGCGCGCCCCCCGCGCCCTGTGGGCCGGCGTGGAGAAGGAGGGCGCACTGATCCATCTCGCCGCAAAAATCGAAATCGCTTTGCAAAAGATCGGCTGCCCGCCCGAGCATCGCACATACAGCCCGCATGTGACGCTGGCCTATATGCGCGGCGCCCGCCAACGACACGTCAACGATTATGTGGCGGCCCATGCCGGTTTTGAGAGCGCGCCCTTTGAAGTCGATCGGTTTTTCCTTTATCAGAGTCACCTCGGGAAAGGCGCCAGCCATTATGTCGCAGAACGGGTTTATGCTCTCACATGATTGAAGTCCGCCGCATGGTTATTCTCACCGGAGCCGGTGTGTCGGCGGAATCGGGCCTGGGCACGTTCCGCGACAAGGATGGTCTGTGGACAAAATATGATCTCAGCGAAGTGGCGACGCCGGAAGGCTTTGCCGCCAACCCGCACAAGGTGCATGAATTTTACAATGCCCGGCGGCAAAACCTTCAGCAAACAAAACCCAATGCAGCGCACCATGCCTTGAGCCGCCTTGAACGCTATTGCGGCGCCGATTTTCTTCTGGTCACGCAAAATGTCGACAATCTGCACGAACAGGCGGGAAGCCGGAACCTCATTCACATGCACGGCGAACTGAACAAAATACGGTGCCAATGCTGCGGCCACAAAATGCCATGGACGGGAGACCTTGCCGTCAGCACGACCTGTACGGCTTGTGCTGAAACCGGGGGCCTGCGCCCGCACATTGTGTGGTTTGGCGAAATGCCGTTTGGGATGGACGCCATCACGCAAGCTTTATCGTCTTGCGATCTTTTTATTTCCATCGGCACCAGCGGGTCCGTCTACCCGGCCAATTCTTTTGTTGATACAGCGCGGCGCGCGGGCGCGCACACCATAGAGCTGAATCTGGAGCCGTCCGAAGGCCAAAGCATGTTTGCCGAGGTCCATTACGGCCCCGCCACCAAACTCGTGCCCGAATATGTGGAACGCCTGCTCGGCAGTGGAACAACACTGGGAAATGTTCTTGACCGGTGAAACTGAACCGGTCATTGAGGTCTCTTCCCATTATCGACAACCAGCAGGCCAAAGCCCTTGGTGCCATCAGATATGAGTTTTGCGGTCCGTTGCCAGGGCCTGATCAAGTCCTACGGGGCGGGCGAGGGAAAGGTCATGGCCTTGAGGGGGGTTGATCTTGATGTCCGCCGCGGCGAGATGCTTTTTCTGGCCGGCCCCTCGGGCTGCGGAAAAACAACGCT
>Ga0114931_10000201_pt1 | contig 68254 bp, 85 predicted proteins | sample 2SBtaG_FD_89579 | JGI IMG/M metagenome (GOLD analysis project Ga0114931, IMG submission 89579) | Deep subsurface microbial communities from Kolumbo volcano to uncover new lineages of life (NeLLi) - 2SBTROV14_V59a metaG | ecosystem: Environmental > Aquatic > Marine > Volcanic | place: Kolumbo... | reverse complement strand
TCTCCAGGCTTCACGATGCCCACACCAGGAATGGTCGTGAACGAGAGCCCAGGCTTGATTGCGTACTTCATCTGTCACTCCTCCGCAGGAAAACTCGGCTTTACGGTACCCACAGTTCTGATCGTGATCTCCCCAGGGTCGACCTCGGGGCGTGCTCGATCCTCGCCCACGGCGGGAATCGAAGCCTCCTCCTCAGCCCACGCCTTAGCGCGCTGATCCGGCGTCAGGTCCTCACCCCGGATCTTCCTCCGGGCTGCTTCGAGGACCGCCTGTCGCTCCTCCTCGCCGATCTCCGGCTGGGAGGGCTCAGAAGGAGGCTCAGGGGCCGCCACAGGCTCCGTAGCTGCCACGACCTCCTCGGGCCGCACCAACACCTCTCGCGGGCTCTCAGGGGCCTCCACAGGGTCGGTTGTCCATACCCTCCGGATGGCCGCCAGATCATTCCGCAGCTCGGTCAACCCCTCCGCCACACTGTCGAGGTGAGTGAGTGCATCGGACAACAGCCCGATCATCACCTCCCCGCGCTGGTCGACAAGGGGGGCCTCAGGCGCCGCCTCCTCCACGTCAACACCCCCCACACGCGGCAGCACCACCGCAGTTTTCGGGCGCCCCAGCGCTCCAATGCTCTTCAACTCCGCCAATACGTCGTCTGCGTTGCTCATATCCACCGTCCTTTCATCTTACCCGCGAGCGACCACGTGGTCGCATCAGAACACGCGCTCCACACAGTAGTCGCTCGTATCCACACCGAACGTTCCCGGACCCGGATAGGAAGCACCTGCGGAGTCGGGCCCCGTGGTCGTGTCCCAGCGAACGAACCCGGAAGCCGCCGTGTCGTACACCCGGTTCGTCGAGGTAACCACCACCCCCGCTGCCGGAGCCGTCTCATCAGCCCGCAACGTTCCCACCTTGTCGTAGAGCTTGACGCCCTGGAAGACGTTGCCTGCCGGCCTGAATGTTCCGACATGATCCGCCATCAGGGCACCGGCGCCGTTCCGTCAGGGAAGGGGATCAGCATTTCGTCGAAGCGATAGAGCGCCCCAGGGTCGCTCTCGGCCGTGGCGCCCCACGCCGTAGACAGATTCACCGTATCTGCATCCGGCAGCGCGGTCAGTGACGACGGTGTCCAGAAGCAATCGATGGAGCGCCCCTTGGTTTGCTGCTCCGTGCCGGACCCGTCGTCAAACATGACGCGCTGAAAGTCGTGCTTGCCGTCATACGGATTGACGACTCCTGTGCTCGGGAACGGGCCGTCATTGTTGCCGAGGATCGTCTCGACCAGGGCGGCTGACGCGAGCCCCTTCTTGTACCAACCCCACCAGGAGGTGTTGTCGGAGATGGTGGAAGCGTTGGTACCTCTGAGAGCCACCCAAGGCGCCACGTCAGACGGAGAGTACGTACCCGACTTGAGGGGCGCGAAGATGAACCGCCTGAACTTCACAGCCGTGCCAACCGAGCGACCGACCATATGGAAGTAGTAGAAGCCTCCCGGCGACGGAACGCTGTCGACGCAGAGCTGCCACTTGTAGTTCTGGGCACCCCCCGACTGCCACGTCCAAGTGGTTGTGCTGCCACTGGACCCGACAATCTGCACTCGGGCACCGACTGCCGACTCCGTTGGGAGCACCGTGGCAGTGCCGTCGTTGTTGAAGCCGTCCATGTCGAAGAACGCGCGCCAGAGCCAGTCAGACGTTCCTCGCTGCCACACCACCTCGAACGTGCCCGTAGGCGCGCGGAACCGCTGCCACGCATTCGAGTTGTCGAGCTGGGCAAAGGTCGCGGGCGTGGTGGAAGTCGTCACCGTAGTGCCGTCCGAGAAGTCGACTGCGATCCACCCGGCAGCGGTCATCGCAGCAGCGAACTCGATCCACAGCTCAGCGCTCTGGTTGGTTCCACTGGGAACGAAGTCCCGGGAAAACTTGAACCTGCCACTTGTTACGATTGCCATCTGCTAGCCTTCCAACGTCGTAATAGGGGCCCGAACGACGAAACCGGCCCGACCTGAGTCGAACCGGCTTCGTAGAAGGGTCACAATCCCTCGGTCGCATTCTTTGAACACCCCCTGATAGTACCCCATCAGGTGGGTGTCGAGAAAGCTCCTAGAGGTTCTGAATCGTGAGCTGACCGTAGAAGTCAGGTCGAAGCAGCTTCTTCGCGTACCGGGTCCGGAGGCCCTTGCGGAACGAGAAGTCGCTCGGGTCGAGGAAGGTCGGCGTGACCTGGAGGGGCACGTAGGGGGCCCAGACGAACCCGCTCTCCAAGAAGGATCCACCCTTGAGGCCGATCATCATCTTGTCGCGCGGGAAGAAGGGATCCTCGTAGACCATCCACTTGTTCATCAGCGTCCCGGTCTTGTAGATCGTGAACTGACCGTGCTGGGTGCGAGGGCGCATCGGGTCGATGGGCGAACCGGGGTTCATGTCCCCAGACCAGATGGGCTTGTAGTCGCCGTGCGTGGTGAGCTGGGTCAAGAGCGCCGAAATCTCGGGACTCGTGACCAGCCAGTTCGCCGGGGCACGAAGCGTCTTCTTGTGGATGAGGTTCGAGACCGTGCTGATCTGCGTGATCAGCGCCCGGAGGTGGTCGATCTCGGAGATGCCGCCGGGCGGCACACGGTTGAACGCGCCGGTGGTGCCGGTCGAGCTGAGGAAGAGGTCGTTGATGATCTCGCGGTCGATCTCCAGCGCAATCTCTTGCGCGATGATCGAAACGATCTCGGTCTCCGCATCCAGCCCGTGGAAGGCACGGAGGTCCTCGGCGGCCTCGGAGGACCAGAGGGCCTTCAGCCGACGTGGGATGGCCTCGACGGGCGACTTCTTCACGTCGAGCCGGATCTCCGGCACCTTCGTGTTCAGCTCGCCGTCGTAGTAGTAGTACGCCTTGATCTGGTTCCCGGACGCCGGAGCTGCCGTGAACAAGAACCCGGTGAGAGCGCCGTTGGCGTGGTTGAGCGTGCCCGCCGACGCATCGCCACTCACACCCGTGCCAGCCGCGTCGAAGGTCGCCTCCTGGACGGTCGCGCCGGTGCTGTCGACCTCGCGCAAGACAACCGAGAAGCCTCGGCCGCTGTCGAGAGGACGGACCGGAGTCCACGCGAGAGTCGCGCCGAGCGAGGATCCCGCACCACCGAAGTTGGTGCCGTCACCTGCCGCAAGCGGCTCGCCATTCACAAACTCGCCCGAGTAGTCTCGGTCGAAGTCGCGCGGGAACACAGCCCCGGCCTGCGTGCCGCCCTTGGTCGACCCGTAGACGTAGTCGAGGAAGAACACCGCGCCGATGGGCGCCGTCATCGGCTGAACCGAGACGATCTCATTCGCGATGAGGTTCGGGAAGACCCGCCTCAACACAGGGAAGATGAACTTCGTGAACGATCCGACGTTGACCGTCCGAGTTTCCTCGGTGAGGCCCTGGAGCCAGATCGACTCGTTCTCCATGAGCATCGCGGTGCATCCGAGGATGTACCGGTCCTGCTCGGTCGTGTCGGGCAGCCCTTCGAGGAAATCGCCCCACTTGCGGATGAGCGCTCCTACGTAGGACTGGTCGGCGATGGTGCGACGACCCTCTTCCTGGAGCATCTGTCGTGCTTCCGTCACTGTTTGCCTCCTATGGTTCCATTCAGGCGGGTCGTCCGCCTTGATCCTGTTTTACCTGTTGTCCAGCCCTGCGAGATGCTTGAGCTGACCGAGCGACATGCCCAGACCATTGTAGTTGCCGGCTCTTTCACCAGAGCGCGGGCTACGACGAGTGTCCTCCTGGATGTACTCAGAGCCACCCTGGAGTTTCGATCGGATACGGCTGCGGATGTCGTCGAGATCATCACGGTCGCGCACCGGCTCACGGAACTCTTCGATCAGATCGTCGATCTGATCCTGGGAGTGGTAACCGGTGCTCTCCAACATGCGATGGATCTTCGCAGCCTTGGGATGAGTTTGCAACCTCTCGGCCGCGTAGAGACGCAGCGCGAGCTGCTTGTTCACCCCCAAAGCCTCTTCCAGACCCTCGGCGAGCTGCGTGGTCTTCTCCTCCAGCCGCGTCGTATGAGCCGAATGCACCCGGGTGACCTTCTCCTCTTCGAGGTGGCGAGAATCAGCCTGCTCCCGGGCCTCCTCGACCTTGGTCGTGATCTCGTCGGCGCTCTCGTACTGGGTCACGTCGCCCACGAGCGCGCGCACGAGGTCGGCCTCGGACTCCCCGGAGACCAAGCGCTCCAGATGGTACTTGTAGCCGGACTCCTTGGCCGCCGTAGCGAGTTTCTCGACCAAGCCCTCCAGCTCCTTATGCCGAAGCTCCTGCTCCTGCACTTGGCGCTGGAGTGCAGCGATCTCCGCGTCCTTGGACTCCACAACCTCGCCGACGTCCTCCGGTAGGAGGTAGGGGCGGAGGATACGTGCGACCTGCTCCATCGCGCCCTTCGCGCCACCGACCTCAGGGTCGGCCAGCATCTCGCGTCGGATCTCCTCTTCGAGGTCGCCACGCATGGCACCAATCTTCGAGAGGATCTGAGCACTGAACTCTTTCTTGAGAGCCTCCGTGTTGACGTCCTCCAGCTTCGTGATCCTGGTGGGGTCGATCCCGTATTCCCGCGCCATCTTCGTGGCGTGTTGCGGGGTCTTTGCGTAGAGAGGCTCACCGTCCTTCGGATCCAACGGGATCTTGTAGTGGTAGCCCTTGGCCTTCATCTTCGCTTCGACGCTCTTGCCCTCGTTCGTGGTCTCAGTACCGTAAGCCACGTCCAAGAAGCGCCGCGCGAGCGCCTTCTCCTCGTCGCTCATGGCGCTGATCTGCGAGGCCATGCTCTCTTCGAGAGACTCACCAGAGAGCTGCTCGTCCTCATGCTTCTTCTTGAAGTCCGAGATTTCCTTGGGAGTCGCAGGCCGGAAGGTGATCTGACCGCGGGGACCCTCGAAGGACGCTGACTCACCCTTCATCGCCATCTTGATCGCCTTCAAAGCGTTGGAGTCGCGACGCCAACTGCTCAGGAAGTGAGCGGCGGGGCCGGTCTGCGCACCATCGTGCTCACCAACGAAGGTGAGGTACTCGTTCTTCGCCTCGTCCATCTTCGTGCTCTCGTCCATCTTCGCCTCCGCCGGGAACTCGACACCCTCGAAAAAGACATCCGGGTATGCCGTGCTGTCCGCAGGCTCCGCAACGAAGTCGAACGTGACGAGCTTGTAGTCCTCTTGGACCACGTCCTTACCCTTACCGTCCGTCTTGGTCGAGCCATACCCCCGGGAGCTAATGCCCACGGGGACCCCAGCTTCGAGGATGGCCTTCAGGTCGCGGCCCTTGCTGGTGTTGAGGATCTCGGCTTCGCCGATGACACGATCACCTTCGAGCCGAAGATCGGTGATCACGTGCGAGGCACGCTGGAGAGCCGTTCGCCCATCGGAAGGGTGGTCCAGCTCCCCAAGCACCTTGCGCTCCGAGAGGTTCGCAGAGAGCCGCCGGATGTTCGATTCCCAGATCTGCGGCGGGTAGAAGCGACCGTTCGCAGTGGGCTTGCCGGCATGGCCAAACTCCCCACGTGCGTAGATCCTCCCTGCCTGAGCACCCTCACCCTCGACCAAGTCAAGGGTGGTGTGTGAGACCTGCTCGTCGATCAGCTTCAGCTCATCGAGAATCTTCTGCTTGTCGGCTGCGGTGAGCATCTGACCCATCAGTAACGCCTCCACCGAAAGTTGGACTTGAAAGGGGTGTGCTTGAGAGCGGGGCCGAGAGAGCCTTTGAAGTTTGAACGATCGAAGGCCGGCGATCCATCGCCCACCTTCCGCGTCTTCCGCTTCACAGAACTCTTCTCCACTCCGATCATCTCCTTACGCCCCGAGGAATATGCTGAGCGTCGGCGCCGCCAAGAGCCCTTCTTCAAGGGACTCCGTGGCTTCACCGACTTCAGGCGTTTCCCTCATAGGCCTCGTCCTCAGTGAGGTCCGAATAGACCTCCAGGCCGTTCAGAAGCGACTCCATCTTGGCGGAGAAGTCGGAGCGAACCGTGTCGAAGTCGATCTCGTCTTCGTCCTCGGTGCGAAGCACCTCCACGATGCCCGCAGCCTCCTGAGCCATCTCGGCGTAGTGACCCGCGGCCTCCTGGAACTCCTGGTCGTCCTCGGCGATGGCGTCGAAGAAGACGGCGAGCTGCTCAGCGATCAGCGCCACGTTCGCGAACGCGGGGATCGAGGCAGCCGTCGAGTTTTCAGCCTGCATCGACTCGACGATGGACTCGATCCGCGCCATCGACGCGGCGATGTCCTCCATCTTGCCGGAGTCCTCGTCGAAGTCCTCGTCGAAGTCCTCGTCGTCCTCCTCGATGCCGTAGAGCACACCGCCAGGCAGCTCCACCGACTCCTCGGCCATGCCGTCCATCTCGTCCATGTCGTCCTCATCGAGCGAAAGCTCGCGGACAGGACCAAGAGACTCCCACTCCTCGTCGAAGGACTCGGAGAAGGCGATGGCCTCGTCGAGAGGATCCCAATCGTCGTCGTCCTCGCGCTCCATCTGATCGATGCCCCTGGACTTCGGCGGATGGTGCTTCCCGGTCAGGCGATCGCCACCGACCTTGTAGCCCATCCTCATGTCCTCAGGACCGCCTTCACCGTGGGTGTTCGACCCAGGGTCGCCTGTGCCGGTCTCCCCGCCCTGGCTCATCGGGAGGTCCTTGGAGCCCATCGGGTACTCCATGGAGCCCATCGGGTAGTCCATCTTGGAGCCCTTCGGGTACTTCTTCTTGGAGCCCTTCGGGTAGTCCATCTTGGAGCCCATCGGGTAGTCCATGTGGTCCATACCCTGATACGGGTACTCCTTGGCACCCATGGAGTGCATCTCCGTCAGGGGCTTCTTGATGAGCCCAATCTTCTCGAAGTCCTCTTCCAGAGAGGTGATAACCACCGGATGCCTCAACATGTGTTTCTCCTAAACCTCGGCCGTAAGGCGCTGTGCTACCGCGACGACGAAACGACTCGCGACCTCATAGTTGTGGATCGATTCTGCAAGCCTGTCGCGGAGTTTACCACGACAGCCTACGTCTTCGATCTCAAACGCTGCCCTCGATCCCGCCTCGTGTACAGTACCGAGGTCGTCGATCAAGTCGACAGCGAACTGCTCGTACATCGGGAAGACCTCATCGTCCCCCGACTCCCGAAGAGCTGGACGTGCGCGCTTGAACGCGGTCAGCGTCGTCTCCCGAACAGCCTCGATGCGATCCAGCATGATCTCCAGGTCCTCTTCGACCAGGTCAGCATAGCTGCCGAGCTTGCTCTCGTCGATCGACCCCTCGTAGAGAGCCCGGTATTTGGGCTGGGGCCGGTGGGCTTCCAGGACCTCCAGCTCGTCGAGAATGAACTCCTTGAGCTGGGCGGAGCGCTCCTCGAAGAGCGTGCGCCAAGGCCGGTCAGCCCCGATCAGCTCCTCGACGCCCTCAACCCGCTGGTCCTCATCCCGCTTCTGGTCAGTGATGACCAGGGGGATGATGCCAACCAGCTTCTCCTGTGCCTGGTCCACGGCACCGTGGAAGAAGAGGTCAACGACCCGCTCAGCCTCCTTGGTGGCAAACTTGGTCGGCTCTTCGTAGGTCTCGACCTGGAGAGCCCCCACGTCAACCACCCGTGTAGCCCCCTTGTCGGACGTTTTGAGGTCCACCCGGTGGAAGCAACCCCCCGCATGTGCGACCACATGGTCGCTGTGGGTGGCGACGACCTTGACCTCGGAGGTCCCAAGAACCTCACGAAGGTGGTCCACGACGACTCCGCGCACCGCTTCGATCTTCTCCTCGTAGGACCCTGTGCTGATCCGACGAAGTTCGGAGGCGGGAACGAGTTTTTGGATCGTGATCATCTTTGCCGACGTTATATGGTTGCTATTTCGCTGTCAAGAAACGGAGGGCGATCAGATCATCGCCTCGTGGCGTCCGCTACGTCGCGTAGAAGGGCCCCAACTTCCCGAATCCTGCGTACCTGCTGATCGTTGGATCGAAGGAGCCGGTCCAACTTGTCGTTGGCTCGCTTCTCGCCTTCTCGTGATCCTCGGCTCATCTCGGACTCTGAGATACTACGCCGGATTCGATCGGGCAAGGTAGCGAGCTTGGCCTCCAGGAGCTTCATACCCTTGGGAGTGCCCGCATGAGCGAACCGAGGAGCCGCTCCACCCCCACCGCCTCCACCGGCCTGAGCGGCGTTCTCGCGCTCGACCTCGGCGTTCGCTCGGAGGCTCATCTTCTCAGCCTCGGCAGTAGCCGCGCCCTCCCGCTTGATGTCATCCGAGCGCTCCTTGAGGACCGTCTCGATGTCCTCATCGGCGAGCTGGTAGACGTTGGTGAGCACCCAGCGAAGGGAAACGTGCTCCTTCATGCGGGACGCTAGGTCCGCCCGAGCGTTCCGAACCTCCAACTGGGCAAGCTCGAAAATCGCCGACGGGACCGTCATGTGGATGTCGTACTCGACGGCGTAGGGGTCGATATTCAGCGCGGCCAGGTGAGTACGGGCGATCTTCCGCAGGCCGTTCTTCACCTCCCGCTGAACCCGAAGGACGGATCGAGCGAACCGAACATCCTCCGAGGAGAGCACCGCCCGAGCCGCCGACTCGTCCTGAGCGAGATAGGCCTTCGGGACCTTGAGCCCGGAGAACATCTTCTTCTGGAAGTACTCGACGTCGTCCATGTGCTGCCAGCTCGGACCCCCGAGGACCTCGATCCTCGTACCTTCCACACCCTTGCGCACGGGCACGTAAAAGTCGTCGTCCTGACTGAGTGGCTCGAACTTCAAGTCGAGTTTCCCCGTCGAGGGGTTCACGAAGCGCTTCTTCTTGTGCTGCTGACGGATCTTGTTGACGAACGCCAACGCCTCCGCGGGCGGGAGATCTCCGACGTCCACGTAGAACGCGAACCGCTCCGGCGCGCGCTGGAGCCGGTAGATCATCGCAGCATCTTCGAGCAGCATCAGCCGCTTCCAGATCCACCGAACAGGTTCGAGCACCGAGTACCCGTAGATGCTCCGACGGTGCTTCCCGCGAAGACGGAAGTGCGATACCTCCCAGGGCTCCATCGCGGAAACCCGCTGGAGCATGTTCCCCGGCTGCTTCGCGGTCCCCGGCTGAGCCATGTTCCGGATCGCGTCCGTTCGCTGCGCGAGAATCTTCTGGAACTCCTGAGGCGAGTACCCGAAGCGGCCCTTGAAGTCCTGAACGAAACCGTACAGCTCCCCGCGCGGACCCTCGACACGCCGCACCGTGGGCGCCGGGAGGAAGTTGAGGCCAACCACCCCATCGTTGGTGACCAACATCTCCTCGTAGTCGTTGCCGTACTTCACGAGGCTGCGAGTGATCTCCCAGATTTCCTCGTCGAGCCGCAGCCGCTTGTGGAACAGATCGTCGAGAACCCCCTGGAGCGTCCGATCCTTGCTCGTGACCCACACCGTGCGCCCGAGAGAGGTATCCGGCTGCGAGGCGTCGTCGGCGTAGATGTCCACCGCGGAGTTGTGGACCACGACCCCGTTACACACGAAGTTCCGATAACCCGGGACCTCGATGTCGTAAACGTCCGGCCGCTCTTCAAGGACCTCCACCCGGAGCACCCGATGGTTGGCGCTGTCGGCCTGAAGATCCCACTGCACCGCCTTCCGCTTCACCCAGGACCACGAGACCCCAAGCTCCCGCGCCGCACCCGCCAGAGTAGGCGCACCCTGAATAGCCGCCTCGACCCGCTCGCGTGGGATGTCGATCCTATTCGGTTGCGCCTTGCCGATGCGATGACGGTGCTCCGTGCTCTTCGGGCGCCTGGCCGCCTTCGCGATCGCCCCCTTGTGGGCCTCGGACCTCTTGCAGCCCTTCGAGAAGGAGTTCCCTCGCATCCTCTTCGCGCGGGCTTCCCGCCGTTCTGGAGTCCACTCCGGGAAGTACGCGCGATTATCGAGCTTTGCGATGTGCTCCTGCGCGTGAGATGCGAAGCCCTCGACTGACAGATTCGATGGGGCGTTGTTGAGCGGGTTGTGGTCTCGATGGTGAAGAATGTCGCCCGCCCCCGGCGCTACTCGCAACAGCTCCTCGCCTACAAGGCGATGGACCCAGGTCCACCGACGACCATCCGCAGCCCGTACCTGTGAGTCCGCATGGGGCTGATGGACCTGCCAGTAGCAAAGGCCGTCCGCCCCGTTGAGCGCGCGTAGACGCGCAGCACCCGGCATAAGACGCTGGCCCGTTCCGAGCTTCCCTGCCTCGACCCAAGCCCCCTCCTTGGTGAGGAACAGGTGGTCGGCCGTGCAGCGAATAGCTGAGCCGTCATCGAGCACGACCCGGACCATCGACTTGTTGTGCCCTGCTTTTCCGGTGCGCTGGGCCACTCGCGCCTTAGCCGGCACGAGCGACCGCCTCACCCGATCGTAGGACAACACATGGAAGTCCTGCCCTGGGAGGGCCTCGATGCGCTGCCAGCCGCCTTCCAGGGTGAACACCGCCGACTCCCCCGCAAGACAGGCCACCTCCGGATAGTCGTCCATCTCCTCGTAGTCGACGTAGCGGCTGAGGAGGTCGTGCTCCAACCGCAGGTAGTCCGAGAGCGCATCGTACCCATAGGCCTGGAGTAGGTCATACCCAGAGTCCGGGTACGAGGGGGAGGTCGAGCCCTTCGCGAGTAGTTCTCCGCCGCGCTCCTTGTCGAGGACAAATGCCTGACGAAGGCGGTCGACTACGTTCTGAACAGCTCCCACGTCAGCCCCTCATCCCAAGGTACTTCTGGAGAGATCGGGAAAACTCTTCGGACCCGACCAGGCGCGCAACGATACGCTTCGCGACGACCATTGGGAAGTCGGGGAGGTTGGCGAAGTCCGAGGGCTTGAGAGCGTGACGGTCCATCTCGTCCGCCACCTCGCGTGCAGCTACCGCCCCGAGATCTCGAAAGACCGCATCGAGAGACATCTGCTTGAGGAGCTGCGTGGCCAACTCCATGTCGATCCCCGAGGGCTTCGTGAGAACCGCGCCCGTGCCACCGGGGGCCACCTGGCCTCCGCCGCCGAACACGTCCTCCAACTGGTCCTTGAGGTCTTTCACCATCGTTCTCTCTACCATGCGAGTTATCCGGAGCCTACCAGGAACGGAGGGAGTAGCGTGTCGGGAGACAAATCCGGCGCACCCGGGCTCCCGTGCGCCCCCGCGAGAGCCGCCTGTTGGTGCTCAGCCATCCACATGTCCCCTGTCTTCGGGATGCTCTTCATCATGGGCAGGGGCATGTACTGGGAGTTTTCGGTCAGCGTGTAAACGATTCCCGCCACTGCATCCGAAACATCCTTCGAGCCCTTCTGGGGATGGTCGACCTTCCGCTTGACGCGGTCATGCTCTAGCTCCTGTAGCTCCTTGATCAGCGGCCTGTACTCGTAGAAGTGGATCCGCCCCTCGTACAGCGAGGTCTTCAACAGGTCGTAGGGGGCCATCGTCCGGTCCACCGAGAGCTGAATCGCGTTGAAGCCTCGCTGGTTGAGTTTCTGAATCGCGTCCGCCGAGTTCCAGGAGTCGAGCGACACGCTGGTGATCATGAAGCCCCGCTTCGAGAGCTGGTACACCAGACGCCGCACGTCCCCCAAGATGATCTCCCCACCGATGGGCGGAACGATCCTCAGAGCCAGGTCGACAACGATGACAGGCGCCCGCTCAGGGAACCGGTTGCCCTCATCGTCCCGACGAACGACCTCGGTGAACCCTGCCACGTGCCCCATCGCGAACCCGGTCGAGTCCCCCCGAAGCGAGGGGTCGATGTGGATGTGCCGAGGAGCACTGGGGTTCAGGAGAGGTCGCTCCAACACGTCAGGGATACCCGGCTGCGTGTTGGGGCCGACGAGCTTGCTCCAATAGAGCTGCATCGGCTGCGAGGGGTCCCAGGATTCCACGCTGACGGGGTGCGACCGATTCGTGTCGATCGCTTCCTGGATCTTGTCTCGCCGCTGAATGTACGGGCTGATCGCTACTGTCGCGACACCTGCCAGGTCGCGAATGGCGCCTTCGAGGTTCTGCTCGAAGTCCTGCTTGAAGTCGTCCGGGACCTTGATGAGGACGCACCCGTCCGAGAGCGTCACGCGCACGAGGTCCGGGTCCTCATCCTCCTTGAGGATACGACTCGGAGAGCTGTCGTCCCCCACAACGACGTGGAACCACTTGCCCGAGTAGTAAGCCTCCGGCTTGACGTCCCAGAGCGCGTAATCTCGCACGAAGATGGTGGGATCGCCCTTGGCCTCCTCGATTCGCTTGGCAGTGAAGTCGTCAGAGGTCTGCTTCGACGAGACAACGAAGAGGAGGCCAGGCAGTCGCCCCTTGCGCCCGAAGCGCGACTTCATCCGACGCTGCATCGCGTTGTAGAGGGTCTCGGCCCGGTCTTCGAGATTGAACCTCGGGTCGGACTTCTTCCCGCGCGTCGGCATGAAGTTGGTCTCGTCGAGAAGTCCACCGATCACGTTGAGTCCTAGAACCGACCCGTCGTTCGAGGTGCGCGCCGCGACCCAGACCTTCTTCGGGAAGCGAAGCTCCTTCTTCGTCTTCTCGAACGGGAAGTGTTGCTGGAAGTACGGGCTCGCCTCGATCTTCGTCGCGATGTTCTCGTAGGCCACCTTGGTGGCGAGGACCTCGTTGACCGAGAGACAGACGATCGAGATGTTGGAGTTGGCCGCGATGCCGAAGGACCGATGCGGGTCCCTCATGCAGCTCAACAGGTAGAGCAGGTAACAAACTCCAATCGACGCGGAGAATGTCTTCCCCCAGCCGATCGCTCCAGTGAAGACCGCCTCGCGGTAGTCCCCATCGAACAGCGCCCTCATGTCTTCGAGCAGGCGCGGGTAGAGATTGTCGCACGTGTTGCCGAGGTAGTAGGGGTTCATCACGAACTCCTCCATCGACACCGGCGTTCGGATCCACTCCAGCTCCTTGATGGTCTTCAGGAGCACCGCGCCGCCCTCGGAGTCGTGGAGCCCGTTCAAGATCAGCTCGACGACCTCGCGCTCCTCGGGGGATAGCGTCTCAACGTCCTGTTGGAGCAGGCTCGCAGCTTCCTCATCCGTTCGGAGCGAACGGCTGTGCCCGTTCTTCCACTCGACGGTCATGATCTACCCGACATCGCCTGCCGGCTCCCCCTTGGGCGGGGCCAGCTTCAAGAAGCGGTCGATCACGCCCTGCACTCGGTGCCGCGACTCGGGGTCCTGGAGAACGTCTTTGACCGCCTCCGAGCTGAAGTGTTGGGAAAGCTCTTGGCCCAGTGTCGCCTCAACAGAGACTCCGACATTGACGTCGTGCTTGTGCTCCTGGGGCGCCCGAGAGGCGAGGCCCAGCTCCATCTTCAGGTTGGCGAGCGACTCCAAGAGCTGCCGCGCCTCCTTGATCTCCGAAGTCATCGAGGGCAGGAGTTTTCCGATCGCCTTCTCGGTCTTGAAGTCGGTGGAGACCCGGTGCATCTGGATGCGGTACAGCTCCTCCAGCTCCTCGACCTCGTCGATCCCCTTCTCGATCTTATCCTTGGCGGCATCATAGACCTCCGGGAAGCGCTTCTTGACCAAGTCACCCGCCGGAACCTCCTGAGCGCGGAAGTCGTTCAGCATCCGCTCCAACCCCGTGCGCGAGATTTCCGTGTACTCCTTGTGCTCCTCCTGGATGAAGCGCGCGACCTCGGTCGCAGCCCACCCGTCGCAGATCCGCGCGTAGGCGGCCTCGTAGCACGCGAGCGCGCGCAACTTCTTGTACCGGTTGGATCTCCGGGGCTTCATCGGCTTCCGCTTGGCCATCTTGACCATCATACGAGAACCTGCCACGGAGGGCCACAGGAGCCCTCCAGATGGCAGAAGGCCCGCTCCCAGGAGGGAACGGGCCTTCGTGGCGCCGCGGGGGCTTAGAGCCGCTCAGGCAGCGGCAGCCAGCTCGATCTTGAAGGGCCCCTTCGGGCCGATGGCCAGCGCGCCCTCGAAGTGAAGGCGAAGCGCGCTCCACAGGGCCGCGCGGGCGGACAGGGGGAAGGACCAGACCTTCTCCTGCTTGTGCCACTTGCGCCCCTGGATCTGGCGAATCGAGTCGACGAACGCCGCATCGTAGGGGGTCGTGAGGCGGACGCGACCGTCGACCATGGCGACGCGCACCCGAGCAACGCGGGACTCCAGCCGGTCCGCGAGGACGGCGAAGCCCAGCTCGCGAACTTGGGCAATCTTCTCCAGGCATTGGAGGCCCTGGGGCGCAGCCGCGATCTGGTACACGAGCGCGTTGGCGGCCTTCCGCGTGGCGTCGTCCACGGGCATGTCGAAGCCGTGCTTCTTGCGGCACACGGGGCCGATGCCTAGCTCCACGGACTTGGCGTCCACGAGGGGGCGGTTGCACGCGCAACAGTGCGTGGCGACCAGTTGGGTGGCGGGGGCGGATTCGTAGCTCATCTGATTCTGACCTTCCTTCGGAGAACCATCTCCGATGTGAGATCACTATGGGCCGATCCGCGTGGGCCGTCAAGGGGAAACGTTCAAATAAGTGAGACAGGTAGGGCGATGTAGGTTAGACCCAGCCCTCCCCGAGGATCGCGATCACGAGAAAGTCGATGAGGCTGAAGGCCAGCTCATGCGCTCGGATCCACATCGAGAGGAGGGCGTAGATGAGGTCGGAGACCCCCTCCGGGCCAATGGTCGGGAAACTCATCGTCATGGGACACCTCCAGACCTCGCGTGCAGGATCCGCGCACGAGCAGTTGCAACACTCTCGGGGTCAGAATCGACCCCCTTGAAGTTGAAGTTTTCCAGAGCCGCAGCCACCCCAGTCCTCGCTACGAACGCTCCACAGGGTCATTTTGCTTCCGCCCAGCTTCTACCCGACGAGGGGTCAACGACCACGGGGACCTTGTCGAGGAACCGGCTCATGCCCTCGTGCATCCCATCGTGGAGCTGCTTCGAGGCCTCTCGCTTCATCTCCTCGTCCTCGTCGCACTCCAATATGATCTCGTCATGCACGTGGTGGCAGATCGCCACCGGCCCGTCCATCGTCTCGGCGGCGGAAACTCCGAAGGTCTTGTCGATCCGATCTTGGACGAGCCGCATCGAGGTCTTGAGCGCGTCCGCGCCCGTGCCCTGCACTGGAGTGTTACCGGTGACGAACACCTGACCTTCACGCCGCGCCACGAAAAATGTGTTGGGCACGATAGGGCACCAGATCGGCTGCTTGGAACGGAAGTCCCTGCGTTGCGTTTCAAGTACTTGAGCGGTCGTCCGGGCCAACACCGTCACGACCCAGATCAAACCCATCTTCGGAACATTCAGGAGTTTGTCCGACTTCGGCCTGTACTGGCTCATATCGCGCACCCGGGTGTTCGTGGCAAACCCCGCTAGCGTAGCCACCATCCCAAACGCATCCGCAGCCTCCTTCGTGCCCGCGTAGAAAGTCGTCTTCCCGCCTTCCTCACGATGCCCATCCCCTCGAACCATGGTCTCGAACAAGAGGTTGATCTGATCCCTAGAGAGCTGCCTAAGAAAAACTCCCGAGAGAAGACGCCCTGGAAACATAGCAGCAAGACGGGCGGACTCCGCCTTGTGGAGATGCCAGGTCACACACTCAGTGCGCCTCGCAACATGGCGGGAATGACCCCACCCCATCGCATTTAGGGCGGCGTCGATTCGAGCCACGTTCTCAGGTTTCGCACGCTCCGATTGGGACAGCACGACCTTAGGCCTGCCACCACGATCACGGACAGGGACGATTGAGCCGTCCGTCACGAGCCAGCCCACCAACTCCACTTCGGCATCCGTGAACTCCGAGCGCTCCGGCCCGACATAGTCCCCCGTGCGGTGGATTCGGTCGTCCCCGTGTAAGGAGACCCGCTCCGTCGTCCGACACACCGCCCGCCCTGAGTGCTTCTCCGTGACCATCCAGCGGTGGTCCGGCGTCGACACGGCGTTGAAAGATCGACTTCGGAACTCGATCAAGGGCCCTTCATAGTCTGGCCACTTCTTGATCTCGGTCGCCTTTTGCCACTCCAATCGACCTGTGTCGATGTTCTTCGTCAACAACACGTCGTCGTTTGAAAGCTCCATCCCCGGAACCCACCCACGTAGCGTCAGGGCTTCAGTCTTGGCGTCCAAGCAGTTCTTGAACTCGTTCCAGCTCTTCTGGGGGTCGAGCCAGCGCAGACGCCCGGAGAGGGTGCGGCTGATGCCTTGCCGCCGGCCGTCCCGCGACACCTTGTTGTGCCAGCGGGCGACTCCGCGGAAGCGGTCGAAGTAGCGCTTGTGGTAGCGCTCTGCCTGGCCGAGGCTCATCGCGACGCCGTAGCCGGACTGCGCGTAGAGGACGAGCTTGGCCGGCATCATCCCGTAGATCAGTCCGAAGTTCACTGGCTTCGCGAACTGCCGCTCGGCCTTGGTCACCTCGGAGACGGGCTTCTCCAAGATGATAGCCGCCGTCGCGTAGTGGGCATCGTCCCCACTGGTGAAGACCTTGATGAGTTCAGGGTCGTTGCTGATCTCCGCGACGATGCGCATCTCGATGCCCGAGTAGTCGGCGAGGATCAAAACTCGCCCAGGGGGCGCCGTGAAGCAGTCGCGGTAGTCGGCATCGCGAGGGATCTGTTGCAGGTTCGGCTTCGACGAGCTGTAGCGTCCGGCCGCGAGGAGCGCGTAGTACTCGGTGTGGATCCTGCCGGTGTCTGATCGGACCCACCGGAGGTAGTTTGGACCGAAGGTCTTCACCCGCTGGTTGTAGCCGCGCCACTCCAGGATCTTCTTGATGATCGGGAAGCGCCCCGCCTCCATGGCGAGCGTGATCTCCTTCGTGTCCTCCAGCTCATGGAGACCTCGGATCCGATGGAGCGACCCGAGCATCTGCTTCGGCGACCCCAGGTTCCATCCGGGGGTCATCCCCGGCAGCGCCATCTGCCCCATCGGGTGCGGCAGCTCCGCGAGCAGCTCCTCCTTGAGCCGCTTGGAGTTGAGCAGGTTGGCCTCGGCGAGCGCGAGCCACTTGTCCTTCGCGAGGTGGAAGCCGTTCAGCTCCGTGCGACATTCTGGGAGGATCACTCCGAACTCGATCAATGCGCACTTGAGCAGTCCGTACTGGACGAGTTTCTGCCTCAGCGCCTTGTAGAGACGCATGAGGCGAAGAACGTCCTCGGCCGCGTAGTCGAGCTGCTCGCTCCCGAGGTTCGGCCTGGTCCAGTCGGAGCCCCCCTGCCCCACATTCGAGGGCTGCTCTTGCAGCTCACGAACGATGACCGAGTCAAGATTGTGCCTCAGCTCTCGCCGGCCGTTGTAGAGGATCGCACTCGCGCGGAACGTGCAGAAGACCGGCCAGAACTCGAAGCGGTGGAACCACCAGAACCACTTCTGCTCGAACTTCGCGTTGTGGATGATGAAGAGAGCTTTCGTCGCCCTCATCGCATCGAGCACGGGTCCGAGCCCTTCCGTCTGCCAGAGGTCGATGACGTAGATGTCCGGATCTGCCGGATCCCCCATCGCGAGCTGGACCAACCTGATCTTCCCGTCGCGCGGGTTGAGGCTCGTGGTCTCGATGTCGAAGCCGATCAGCTTCGCCTGCTCGACGCGGTTCGCGACGGCTCCGAGGGCGGACGCATCCGTGACGTACTCGTAGCGCACGAATGAATCCTACCTCGGAGCCTAGAGGGTCTTCAAAGGACAGGTTTGTCCTTAGGTCTCAGGCGGCTTCCGCGCGTGCCAGCTTCTTGCGGCCCGAATCGGAGACCCGGAACTTACCGCGCTCGACCTTCTCCACGATGCCCCCTCGGATGAGGCGGCGGAGACTGTTGCGAACCCACGAGTTGGCCTGCTTCCGGGACTTGCTCTTCCAGGCCGCAGCCGCCAGATCGGCGATGGTCCAGATTTCCCGAGTGCCGGACCCCGCGCCGTTGAGCACGTCGACCACGCGCATCTCCTTGGCCGAGATCTTCTCGATCGGAAGATCGAGCGACGTACCGCCCTGCCCGCTGGACGACCTGCCCGCCTGCTTCGGTGCTGCCTTCTTGGCCGGGGCCTTCGCCGCCTTCTTGGCGGGAGCCTTCTTCGCCTTTGCCCTCGTCTTAGCGGGGGCCTTCTTGGCAGCCTTCTTCTTGACCGCCTTCGCCTTGGCCGGAGCCTTCTTGGCACCCGCCTTTTTGACCGCTGCTAGGGCCTCTTTCACGCCCTTCACCTTCGTCGATTCGTTCTTTGCCATCTGTCCATCTCCTAGTTCCATGAGCGGAGTCACCGCTCAACGTGTGCCCCACCGTACCACAGATCGGTCGTCGATCAAGGACTCTCCACACGCACAGGGATCACCGTGACCCCGCACAACCGGGCGTGCGTCTTCAGCTTTCTGACCTCCGACGACCTGGCCGCGATGATCACTACGCCTCCGACGCGGGCCCTTCGACCCTGGGAATCGCACACCTGTGCCGACCCCTGTCCGAGAGGGCGGACACTCACACCGTTGGCTGCGAGAATCAAGGCGAACTCACGGGCGCTCACGCGGACCGAGGGGACAATCGCCAGCCCTGTCTCGTCAGCGTCACAACACGCAAGCACACCTAGAGCCGAAGGCACCTACGTCTCCGTCCACCAATCTTGGAGGAGCTGCTCGCGAAAGTAGCTCCGCAGGTCCTCATCCTCCTCATAGCGGCGGAGGGACTCAGGGTAACCTTCGAGACGTCGAAACGCCTCCACCGTCAGAGGCTCGAACCGCCACACGATGTCGTGCTCGTCCCGTAGCTCCACCACGCCAGTTTGAATCTCGTCGCGTAGAGTCTCCCGCACCCTAAACCCGTGGCTCCCGATGCCGTCGTTAGTGAGGACCTGAAGCATCGACCCGTAGTCGTCTATGCGCGTGCGAGGGCCGAGCGCGATGAGGTGGAAGCTCTCCTCACGTGGAAGTGCAGGATTGGTCAACAAGTAGACCTGGTTGAAAACGAGACTCATTCTTGGTCCTAAGCCCCCAGAAGAGGCTTCACATACCTACTATAGGCATCTCCGAAGCTGGAGGCTACCACCACAAAATCGTCGATGGGGATACCATTGACCTCTTCAAACCCCTCGTCTCGGGCCGCCGTGATCAGGCTCTTCCGGTTACCCTCCGAGCTACAGGTGATCCTGACGATCTTGGACTTGTGAATACCCTTCCGGAAGGAAATCTCATTCCCGGACGAGTAGGACTTATTCAGGCTTGCGACCGTCTTATCCACGGGCTTACGGTTGCGCCAAGCGGAGCCATAGTTGCCATTGTTAGGATCGCAGTTCCCGAACCGATCCGTCGAGTGCATATAGGGATCAAGACGGTCCATCACGTCCGGGTGCAAGATCGCCTGATATTTACCAGCCCCGTGGTGGCCGCTGAAGGAGTGTGACGACCCCTTCTTCACCGCGACACGGCAGATCGAGCCGTCACCCGAACCCGTCCCCTCATCGGAGGAATACGAGGTACCGAACCGGGCTATACCGGCCAGATTGCGCTCGTGGATGGACATGAGCCCGGACCGCATGATCGAGAGCGCGGCTTCCTGCGAGCCAATACCGTTCCAGACAAAGAGGAGGCCCTCCATCTCCTTCCAGCGGCCGGGGATCACGTGGCTGTGATAACCCTTGAAGACCTCCTGCTCCTCGATCTTACCCAGGTCCGAAAGCGCTCCCAGCTTCTTGAGTCGGGCCCTCAACTTCGGAATCGTCCGGTCCTCCTCAGGGAGTTTGTCGGCAGTCTGTGGCCTCAGCGCCCAGAGGAGACGCATCATCTTCATGACCTCTCGATCCTCGGGCGTAGGATCTCGGAAGACATCGTCACCTACACCGCTGGTGGCATAGTTGAGCGCAGCCTTGGCCTTGGAGAGGATCTGAGAGCTGCTAACACCTCGCATCTTCATGTAGACCTGACCGCGGTACGTGTACTTGCCCGTTGCAAGGAAGCACTCAACCCCCTCGTACTGCCACTCGTAACCGGTGTCTGACGAGCTGCTAGATGGCTGCTCAACAAAGAGGTCCTTCTTCGGATCGTAGTCAGCCTCGTGAAACTTGTACGAAGCGCTTGTGGTGTTCCCGGATGACTTGATCTTCTCCCAGAGCTTCGGCCTGAGCTTGAATGTCAGGAAGTAGAACTCTCCTTTCTTGTCCTTCCACCGCTTCGCCTTCGCAGCCTGGCCTTCGACTCCCGAACCATCGGAGAGCATGGCGTGCCCCTCGCGCCCCAGCTTCTTGCTGTCCAGCTCCTTGAGGTCCTTCTCCAGCGTAGGCTTCATCTTTGCGGGCTCAGGCAGCTCTGGCCAGTAGCGCGGCTTGGCGGGCGTCGAACCAAACGCCCCCGTGATGAGAACCTTCTTCGTGATGGACGCCTTCTCGAACTCCGCCCTGTTGACGGCCGCCATGAAATACGCCTGGCCCACAAGGGTGTCCTCGCCGTTGGGGAACGGGATCGGCTTCAGGCCGAGCTGATCCAAGAACTCCAGGAACTTCGTCTTCGACCCTCCCGTGGGGATCTTTAGCGTCAGCCTTGTCGGGTCGGCCGTCTTCTGCTTCGTAGTGGGATCGACAAACTCGTAGGGGTAGACACGGATGTCGATGCCGAACTTTTGCTGGGCCTCCACCGTCTTCGGCGTGGACTTCTGACCGGGCGGCGGAATGAGGTCCTTCGCCTCGATGGTGATCGTCTTGTACTTCTTGGTCTGCTTGTCCCCCTCCGAGAGCCAACCCTCCTCGAAGTTGAACGTCCCCTTGCTCCCCGTGCGCTTCTCGAAGAGCTTCGTGATGAAGTCCTCGAAGTCCTTGCGCAGACGGAGCTTCCGCTTGAGGGCCTTCTGGCGGAACCGGTACTGCTTCACCTCATCACCCGGGAAGGAGGCTTGCGCGTACCCGTTGAGGGTCTTCAGGTAGTCCTCCGAAGCCATGTCCTCGATCTTCGTGAGGGGCTTCCTGAGCGTCATGGGGTCGAAGTCGATCTTCCCCGTGGAGAACGCACGCCAGAACTTGTTGTAGAACGGCTCCTCTTCGCCGTACTTGCTATTCGGATGGAAGTCGACGTCGAGTTTGTCGAAGTCGAAGTACTTCCAGCCCTGCTCCTTGTCGACGGAGATGATCCGACCATCCTTGGTCTTGAGCAGGTTCCCGCGGTGGTCGTCGTGCTGGCTCATCAGCCACGAGAGCATGTGCTCGGTGCCAACGTCCTCCTGTTGCTGAGGCGTTAGCTGCTCGGGCGCCATGCCGCCGGCCTTCTTCAGGTCCGACTGCTTCGCGTCCAGCTCGACCATCGGCTGGAGCGTGCCCAACTTGCCCTTGTAGGTAACCGTCTTGATCGGGATGTGGTCTTCGCGCACCCTCGTAGCGAGCGCGGAGAACGCCTCCTGAGCGTGCGCGCGGAAGGCCTCGGTCTTCGACCCGCCCTTGGGCAGTGCAGGCTTGAAGATGAACTTCATGCCGGTGGTTGGATCCTCGAAGATGCTCTTCTGGCCCGCACCCCCAAGATGCCCTCCATCACCCTTGTAGGTGAGCGCGTCGATGTCGGGGAGCTTTCCGGCCAGGTCGGCGATGAGCTGCGAAGCCCCCTTACCTGTGGGCTTGTCGGCCGCCGCCGCATCCTTCTCGACCTGCTTCGGATCGATACCTAGCGGCTTCGGAGGAACCTTCTTCTTCGGAGTGAAGGGGGTTTCGAGGTAACCCACCATCGGATCCCAGACAGAAATATAGAAGCCGATGGTGGGGTCGTATAGCTCCGGGACCCCTGGGATGGTGGTGGTTGAGGTCACGTAGATCTCCCCATCCGGCTTCAGCTCCGCCGTGGTCGTACCCTTGGAGTACTTCCAGGAACCATACACCTTCGCGCTCAGGTCGTCGTTCTCCTTCGGCTTCCACTCCTTCGGGAGCTTCCACTTCACCTCGAATGGGTACTTGTACCCCCCAACGTCGATCTTAGGCTTGAAAAACTCGGACGTGCTGTAGACCGGAATGGCCTCTGGAGGGATCGGGTTCTTGTCGATCGTGTGGATTAGATACGCCTTGTTGGCAGTCGACCACCTGCCGAGATCTCCCGTAGGAAGCTGCACATAGGTGCTATGCCGCTTGCCATTGAGCGCTAGGTGGACCATCGGGTAGCCGTGCGGGTCCTTCTTGGCGCTCGGAACGAACTTCCACTTCGGGATGCCCTTCACACCCTTCTTCAGCCCGGCGTGCGACTGAGTATCCCCCGGGTACCAATACGCGATGAAGAAGCCCTTGTGCTGGGTGTTGAACGTATCAGTGGTCTGGTTGTAGTACCTGATCGCATAGGCGCCCACATCAGACTTCCACGTACCCCACCCCGTATCGATCGGGATCTTTGAAAAGGGTTGTCCATCGCCGTACTTGTAGACGGCGTAGCCGTTCAGGTCCTTGGCCCCCGTAGGTACTGGAACCCCCTTCTGCTCTTCGGGGGTGACCGCGGTCGATGGTGGCGCCACCTTCGGCTCGGGGATCTTGGTGGGCGACACGCTCTTGAAGTTTTTCAGCTTCTTCAGCTTCAACTTCTCGACCTGCTTCAGCGTGTAAGCCTTCTCAGGATGCCGAGGGTAATAGCCCTCGAACCCGTAGTCGTAGGCCCAGATCTCATAGGTCTTGGTCGGCTTGTCCCACTTCGCGACCTCGCCATTCGGAAGTAGGGTCAGCCTCTCCCCCTCGACGTCGACGACATGGGGGTAACCGTGCTTGTCGAACGCCTTCGAGCCTTGGACGTACTTCGTGTGATCAGGGGGCTCGGGATCATACCCCTGGGTCATCGCACGGAGCATCTCGATCGTGGCACTCTTGTTGAGGTGTGTGAGTTTCCCACCGGGCCCGACCTGGTAGAGGGGGTACAACCCGATGGCGACAAACGATTCGTCGTAGAGAGCTGAGAGATTCCCGGGAAGTAGGAAGTAGGTCTTACCCGTTGCGAGTGCTTTGGCGGGGATCAGCCCCTTCTGCTCGGGCGTAGGAGTGAGCAGCTCGAACCCTGGAGGCCCCCCAGCTTCGACAGAGGACTCGTCCCCGACCTGCACGACCTTGTGGTACCGGAAGTCCTGGACAGTCAGCCCCAGGGACGCCTGGAGGCGCTCCACGTCCTGCACCGGGAGGGAGGTGTGGGTCTGGATGTACCCCTCGTCCGTATCCCACTTGTACAGCAGGTAGTACCCGGCTGTGGACAGTCTCGCGACTGTCTGGTCGGGCATCAGCGTCAGGTCTGTGGCCGTGTAGGGAGACTCCGGATCATCGGGGTCTACCTCGTCGACCATCGGGAACCCGTTCGGGTCGAGTTTGTCGAGGAACTTCGTCGCGTAGGCGCCCTCCTCAGGAGCCTTGGCCACCGTGGTCTTCGGAATGGACAGCGATCCGAAGTCCCCAACGAGAACCTGCCCGAGCGTTAGGCTCGATCCAGTCTGCGTCTTGTACGCCTCCTTCGAGGGCGACCACACCGCAGTCATCCCGTTCGGGAGCAGTGTGACCAGCTTCGTGCCCTTGCCCTGATTGACCTGTGGCAGCCCGTTCAGGTCGTAGCCTGCGAGCTGATACCCGTCAGGGACCGGCAGCGGCTCCGGATAATACTGCTGCATCTTCACCGAGACCGATGTCAGCCCGGGGGCGTTGTCGAGCACAAGGCCCTTCGCGGAGTAGGTGTAGGTCTCGTAGGTGCCCTTGTAGTCGTCGTACTTGGCGAGCTTGCCGTTGGGCAGGAGGAACCAGTTGGAGGCGTCGTGGAAGTCCTTCGTGCTGAGCGGCCACGCGCCCGCCTTGTTCGGACCGCTGGTCACCGTAAAGCCGGGCGGGGGAGTCGGGGCACCATCCGGGACGTCCGTGCCCGGAACGGGCTGCGGCTTACTCCCGAGCACCGGTGGACTCCACTCCTTCCAGGGCTCGTCCATGAGGAACCAGGCGTGCTGCTTGGCGTCCCACTTGATGGACTCACCGTCGGGCGTCAGGACGACGACGTAGTCCTTCGTGGCCGTCTTGACCTTGTAGCCGTCGCCAGGGAGTTTGAACCCCTTGGGCAGCACAGTCGGCTTCATCTTCGCGACCGCGGAGGCGGAGTACTCCGCGTCGCCCTCCCACCACTCGCCGTCTTCCCACTCCAGCGTGTAGTAGGTCGAGCCGTCCAGGTAGGCCCACTCCCCGGAAGGGAGATAGACAATCGAGCCCGGAACGCTTCCGGGGAACGGCTCGGGGTCTGTGATCTTGTACGCGGGAAGGCCGTTCGGGTCCTCACCGTCGCGCTTGATGCCCTTCTTCGGGTCGTCCGGAGGGCCCGAGAACTTGCCGGACTCGACCTCTTGGGTCTTCTTCAAGGTCTTGGGAGAGATGATCGGCGCGTCGTGGTCGAAGTCCCAACCGCCACTCGTCTTCTTGATCGGTAGGTACTTGCCTACGTCCTTGTCCCAGACCGCGAGAGAGCCCGAGGAGATCACGGAGTAGTGCAAGCCGGAGCCCTTGTGCTTGACCTGCGGGAACCCGTTCGGGTCCGTCTTGCTCAGGGTCTCAAACTCGGCAGGGATGTTCAGCTTCGGGACACTGGGGTCCGTGATCGGCTTGATCACGACCTGCTCCGGCTCGGCCGCTGGCACCGCCTTCTCGTCCTCGTACTCCGGAACGAACTCCGTGGAGATCGAGTTGGTCACCGTCGGAATGAACCCAGGAGACCCGTCCCCCGGATCCCAGTCGAGGGGGTAGATGTCCTCAGGCCCGGAGTAGCTGGTAGGGTCGATCTTTCCTACGAGTTTGACCTTCTGAGTCACCCAACCAAGACGCTTCGCGTACCCCTTGATCTTCTTGTGCGGGATCTCCGTCAGGACCGGCTGACCCCCGGACTTCTTCACCCAGACCCAGACCGACTTCTCACCCCAGTCGAAGACCGGGATGAACTTCGCCTTCTTCGCAGGCGCGGGCGCGCTCGTAGGTACAGCGCTGGGCGCGGAAACCGAGATAATGTCCTTCGGTCCCGTGTACTTCGAGGGGTCGGCAACGAAGCCGACAGGCTTCTGCCCGGGAGGGGGATCGACCGTCTTGTGGGCATACTTGCCGAGGTTCTTATGGGCGACCGCAACCTTCTTCACGCCCCCTTTGCCGTCGGGCACGTAGACCGTGACGCGCTTGTCAGTCCACTTGGCGACGTAGACGGTCTTGACCGCCTCGGTCAGGGCGAGCGGGATAAGTGCGCGGTGGCGCCAGGGTCGATGGGGCTCAAGAAGCATCCGGGTCCTCGATCTCGACGAGTTTACTGCGCCGAGGGGCCAAAGTCAGCTACCACGACTAGAACTCGACTGCATCTTCCTGCTTGACCCCGGTGGGCTTCTTGGCGGGCTCCTTGGAAGTCCGCTTGGCGAGGACCTCTCCGAGGGCCTGGAGCGCGGGAGCCAGCACCGCGTTGATGTCCTTGCCCTCGGCCTTGCAGTGCTTCGTGATCTTCTTGACCGCATCGCGTGTCTGCTTGTCCATCGCGACGTAGATGTGCTCACGGGTCCCGAAGGTGAAGATCATGAACGACTGACCGATGGTGTCGCCGTAGCTCGACCACATGTTGTTCAGGATCTTCTCCAGGTCGTGGAGGGTCTTGGCCTCCTTGACCTCCTCATCGAACTTGTCGCGCTGCTCCTTCGGCAGCTTCACGTTCGAGAGCCCGCGCTTGATCTGCGAGACCAGCTTCTTCCAGCCGTGCTTGTCGGTGAACGCGAAGAGATGTTGGAGTTTGTCCTCCCCGTGCTTCTTGGCCATCTCGTTGTAGAGCAAGGCCATCTTCTCCGGGTTCGTCTTGCCCGAGAGCACGTTGAAGCGAACCGTCAGGAGCTTCTGTAGCTCCTCGGTCGCGAACTTCGCCCCCTGGAGCACGACCGCGGGAACCTGCTCCATCTTCAGGTCTCGCGCCGCCGCACTTCGGTGCTCTCCCCCGATGAGCCGGTAGCGCCCGTTCTCCAACTCCACCACCGCTACCGGGTCGAGGAAGCCTACGTCCTTGATCTCCTCGATGAGGCGATCGAAGTCGGCCTGCTCCATCGAGTTCGGGTTCCAAGAGTTGTTCTCCAGAAGGTCGACGTCAACGAGCCGGTACTCGATAGGGATCTGGTCGTTCACCGTTCGCTCAGGATCAAGGCGATGTTCTGGGCCTTACCGGAGACGTAGAGCAGCTCCCCGGTAAACTCGCGGATGAACCGGTCGTATCGCAGCTCCGCATCGGCCGCGGGCTGGTCCACCCCAGGGATGCCCTCCTTCCCCACGCGGTCGCGCCACTTGATGACGATCTCCGCCATGTGCTCCAGGTCCTTGTGGAACGTGTCCGGATGCACCGGCATCGTGATGCCTTCGGCCATCAGTCCTCCTCCTTCGCCATGTCTTCAAGCACGCCAATGCCGTACTCCACGTCGAGCGTTTCGGGGTCCACGATGATGAGTTTCTTCCGAGTCAGCTTCTCGATCTTGGCGAGGTACCGAAGCGCGGACTTCGGATCGTCTGCGAGGCGGAAGTCGTTGGTCGCAAGGTAGTCGGTACAGATCATCTCCAGGTTGTGACCGCGGATCTTCGACCCCGTCACTTGCTGGGCGCGAACCAGCGCATCCTTGATGGTCTGCCTCTGACCAGGGAAGACAGGAAAGGAAAGGGTCTTCACGTCCTTGAAGTCTATGGGGAGACTTACGGGCGCAGGCTTCGGGTCCTTCTCGCCGGGATTCTTCTTTTCGGCCTCCTCGACCGCCTTGGCGATGGCGACCATCAGCTCCGGATAGCTAAGATTTTCACCCATATCGATCCACTGCTCCGCATTCTTCACGCTAACAACCCGAAGCAGGTCTCGCACCTTCGACCATCCCAGCTCGATCAGCCGCTTGCGGACCTTCGGTTCGAGACCGTCCTGATCCAACAGGTTGATGTCGTAGAAGATGCGACGCAGCCGCTCGGCCTTCCGACGATGGAGGTTCAGCTCGTCCTCAGCCCACTCGGCAAAGGTGTCGTAGCCCCAGGCGTTGAAGACCGCAGCCTTTCTCGGATCCCCATCGATGGTCATCTCGTTGACCAGGTAGAGAATCTCGGCCAGCTCCATGTACCCGACATCGAGGGTCTTCATGAGCGTGCGTGCGCGACGCCGGACCTTGATGCTCCAGTTCTCGGAGCCCGGAGTGTCCGTGTCCTTCAACTTGAGATTCCCTATGAAATACGGCTGCTTCATCATCGACCTCCTACAAAAATGACCTCACGGGCCCGTACCTCTGTTAGCTCCCCGTGCTGACCCTCCCGGTTCATCAGCTCGCCCTGAACGATCACGTAGCCGCCCCTGGACAGCTTCGACTTGCAGATGCGAATCAGGTTCTCGACGTAGACGTTGATCTTCACCCAGACTGTGATCTTGTCACCGTTGCCGTAGCGGTCGGAAGCGACCGTGAACGAGAGCACGTCGGCGCCGCTGTTCATCGTGCCGAAGTTGACCTTCCCCACATTCCCCGAGAGGATCACACTGTTGACGCCTCTCATCGGGTCGCCCCCCGAACCGCCCGTAGCACGTCACTGTCAATCGTCGCGAGAACCGCGGAGACCGAGTCGAACCCGTGCTCCCACTGACCCTTCGGCGTCGCGTCCATGAAGGGCTGGAAAGCTCCCGGATAGCGTTTCATGACCACCTCTTGGACCTCGACCTTGGTCGCTGAGACTTTGCCGCACAGCGTCTTCTTGATGCCCTGCGGGCTCTGTTGAACCAGCGGGATCTGGAACTCCTCGACGATGTCCGCGAGGATGCCCCAAGACATCGCGACCTTTGCCGCGGCGCTCGCGTTTCGTGGCAGGGAGAGGGCCTCCGCGGCGAGGGCACGGGGCTGGAAGCCTACGACGACCTCGCGCAGCACCGAGGCGATCGCACGAGCGCGTCGGAAGTTGTCGTCGGACGCGAGCACGTTCCGCTTCTTCCCAGTTTTCTTCGTGCGGATCACATTGACCGCGACTACCTCTTCGCCCTCCGGGGTGAACCGTAGAACGGAGTAGCCGAAAGACGCGAAGCCGGGGTCGAGCCCGAGCACATAGACCTCACCGCTCACTCGCCACTCCTTGCCCTAGCCTGGATCTCGAAGATCCGAGACGTCATCACGATGGCGCCGAGGATCACGTCCGCGTCCTTGCACGACCAGAGCTTGTTGCCCTTGGCGCGCTGAAAGATCCTCCCCTTCGCCCTCTGGACGTCGAGGATCATCTTGTCGAGGTCCTCGCGTCGCCCCTTGCCCCACTCGGACTCGTAGAGCCAACAGAGCGAGCACATGGGGTAGTCCCCCGAGGGGGGTGCGGCTTCGGACGGTAAGAAGGACCACTTCGCTTGCCGCTTGTCGCACCGCTCGCAGGCCGTGTCCCACATGGCCTTCGGGAGCGGCCGGAGGTACTGGCTGTCAACGATCAGGGGCTTGTGGGGACTCATCAGTCGCCCCTTCCGAAGCACTCGTCCGTCACGAAGCAGGCCTTCGCGCGCTTGCAGCCCGAGTCACCGCAGATCCTCTCGGGGAGTTTCCCGTCGCGTACACCGTTCCAGATGCTACGGATCAACTCTTGGATGGACTCCACATGGTCCTCGTCGTACTCGATGTGGTGCTCGATCAGGGTGTCCTTGCCGTACCCGCCCTTGTTCCAATAGACGATCTTTCCCCACCTGCACCCGGTCAACCACATGTACGTCATCGCCTGAACGACATGGTCCATCTTCGGTACGCTCCGCACCTCCCAGGCGCCCCTGGAGCTAATCGACTTCCCCTCCAGGACTCCGGGCCCTTCGAGGGACGGGATGCGGAGGAAGCCGTCCGGATGTCCGGCGATGCGGAACTCCTCGTTCTTGAACCACTGCTCGACATAGATGCAGGTATCGGCGTTCTGCTCGGCGTCGCAGTTCGGACAGCGGTCACCTCGGAGGAGCTGTCGCGCGTGGAAGTCCTCGGGGAGCGGAAGCACCCACGTGTCCGCGCCGCCGCGCACGTGGCCGCACATGATGCAACGCCACCGCCCATGGATCGTGTGAGTTTTCGGGAGCACCCTATTCTGGAGGCCCCAGTGCAGCGAGTGACCGTGCTCGAAGATCATCATCAGGTCGGAAGAAATCGGGTCCTTGCGGACCAGCTCATCCACCGAGCAGATGACCTCCTCACGCGCGCACAGCCCCGCGAGCGCTGAGACTCGCAGCCAGGAGTCGGGCGTCAACATAGGCACCGCTCGATCCTCGAACAGTGCCTCCGCGATGAGGGGCTTCAGCGACCCTTGATCCAGCTCATGATTCGACCGCCCCATCGTCCGTCCTCTCTTCCTTCGTCCGTTTCAGCCGGCTCGTTGTCCGGCCCCTCATCCGTCGGCTGATCGTCCCGGGTGCCCGCAACGAAGGCCTTCGCACAGGCTACTAGCAGCCCTTCCACTTCCGTATCCGTAAACTCTTGCTCGCAACTAGGACAGAACCACCACGTCGCGTGGTGATCCCACTCCAGCATCTCTTCACACGCGCAGCACTCTAGCGCAATATGGAGCTTCCCCGAAGGGGTCGGGTCGAGGATGACCCTCAGACTGCCTCGGGCGTCCACCGCAAGGTCCCCTCGCATCTTCAACAGATCCAAGAGAAAGACCGGCTTACCCTTCGCCATCATCGCCTTCCTCTAGCTGAACGTCCATCAGCCGCTTCGCGATGTCCAAGGGGATCATGAGCCAGTCCTGAGCGTGCCCCCGAGGGTTCTCGAAGGAGATGACAAGCGCCGGTACCTTGTCCGTGCGCCTCGACGCACCCTTCGTCACCTTGGCCAACCAGTCCCGCTTCACGCCGATCGACTTCACGCCTTCCGAGACGCGCTTGTGCTCGACCAACATGTGCCGGCCCTTCAAGTCGCCGCCATCCGTCGTCTTGTCATGCGCAGACCAAGACAGGCCGCCGGAGCGGGGAAGGCGTTGACCCCCGAGTTTGGCCGCGATGCGGTCCTCCTCCCGCTTCGACTTCTTGTACCGGTCGTGGTTGGCGTCGAAGACCTTCGGTCGAGGGCCTTCGCTCATGCCGTCAGCACCGTCATCAGGGAGTGCCTATAGGTCTGCGCGAACTCGGCATCCTGGAGCAGCCTCTTCACGACCAGCGACTTGGCCCGGTACTTCTCGCCGAAGCACGTCCAGTTGCTCCCGTTCTTCTCGATCAGACCGATCTTGATTCCGATCTCGACCATCCGGGGCTCTTCGTAGATGTCGCCCTTCGTCTTGTGCTCCATGTCCGCGAGCACCAGCCGCCACTCCCCCTCCATCTTGGCGGGGGACGATTTGTTCTTCTCGACCCGAAAGGCCAGGTCTGTGTAGAGCGGGCGCCCCGTGACGTCGTCCATCTTGTAGGCCCTGGTCGAGCCGCCGTAGGTCTTCACCTCCGTCGTCGCACTGAACCCACTGGCCTTGCCTCCGGGCTGAGTTTCCGGGTTCCCGAACATCATTCCGATCTTCATTCGGATCTGGTTGGTGAACATGATGGTAGGGCGCCGCCCGAAGTGGTTGCCCATGTAGTTGAGCGCGGCCGTGAACTTCCGGATGCCCCGACCCAGCACGCGGGCCTGCTCCGCCTGAAGGGCCTTGCCCGAGGACTCCTCGATCTCCTTGGCCGGAGTGAGGAATGCAATCGAGTCGAGGACCAAGAAGTCGACCTCGCCCGAACGGAGGAGCGCCTCAGCGATGTCGAGCGTCTGCTCCGCGTACTCCGGAACAGAGAGCAGCACCTTGTCGGTATGGACCCCCATCGCACGCGCCCACTCCTGATCCCAGGTGCCCTCGACGTCGAGGTACGCACAGACGCACTCGCGGAAATCTCCGCACTCGCACGGATGCACCTCACCCTCCTCGTCAACGAACTCCCCGCTGCAACAGTTCGCGCAGAGCTTCTGGGCGCTCCCCATCGTCCGAGTACAGATCACGCTCTTGCCCGTGGACTTGTTGCCCCAGACGATGTTGACGCGGCCCGCAGGGAAGCCTCCCCCGAGAGCAGCATCCAGCTCGAAGATCCCCGAAGGGATACGCGGCACCCTCTGGATCTTCGCGTCGTCCGCACGGGTGAGGATGGCCTTTCCGTGCTTCTTCTGGATCTTCTTGAGAAGGTCGCTCGCGAGCAGCTTCTCGAACCGGTTTTGCTCCGCCATCAGAACGGGTCCTCTTGCTTGAGGTGCTTCCGTGCCTGGCCCCCAATGATCATCCTCTTCTCGGACTCGACCCGCTCCGTAGTCCACCGCTGAGCAAACTTGTAAGCGTCGGCAGCCTCCTCCAGGTAGCAGGGCACCTTGAGGCCGACATCGATCCGCGCGGACTCGTAGTTGCCAAGGTTGACTGTGAGCCCCCGAGTGAGGCTCACCTCGGCCGCCTCCACAACGAACGGGCGCACCGTGAGAACCTCGTCTTCGATCTCCTCACGCTCCGTCTTGTAGTAGCTGTTCTTGAACGACCGCTTGACGAGCACCTTCGTGGGAACATGCGTAACCGCCTCCAGCTCCTCGTCCGCCTTCGGAGCGTCGAGGTCCTCCAGGTTCTCCCGCCGTTCATCTTCGAGAGTTTTCGTCCCCTCCGGGACCACCTTAGCCTTCATCCATCAGCCTCGCTTCCATGAGCCGTAGCTCCGTCCATGCTTCCTTGATCTCAGAATAGAAATCCATCCACTCCGAGTGCCCTCGAACTCGTCCTCCCCGCTTCTCCAGGGCCTCCTGCACCGCCTGGATCATGTCGACCGTGTAGAGCCGGTATTGGATCCTCGATGCCAACAGTGGCGTGCGGGGTAGGTGCCCTCGCTTCTCCATCTGAGTCAACGCGACCACCGTCCGGCTGACCGCCTTGGCCAACGACCCGATCTTGAAGAGCTGAACCTTAGCCTTCGTACCGTCCGAGTACCGCACGGTGCGCACCACGTAGGAGGGCTTCACCTTGCGCTTCAACTTCTCCGGACTGAGTTTGCCCTGCTCCTGGAGCTGCTCGCGGATGCCCTCGACCATCTCGACGCTATAGAGGCGGTCACCCTTATTGGACCGGTACGGGGTCTCGGGAAGAATCCCGAAGCGCTCCCAGACGCGGATCGTGGAGACCCCTCTTCCGAGCACCTTGGCAAGGGCGCCGATGGTGAACATACAGCGCTTCACGCCGTCCACCTCGATCTCCACGGTCTTCCATGCTCCTGACGTCGCCATCTTCTTCGCCTTACGCTCGGCCCGCTGTTCCTGGGACCGCTCTTTGTTCCGCTTATTACGCGCCCGACGGTTCCAGCCTTGGACCTTGTCCCGGTAGGCGATGTCGCTCTGGTACCGGCTGCGCCGACGCGCGTTCAAGTCCTCGGCGTTGTCTTCATACCAGTCCTTGAAATACGAGTTTTTGTCGTCGGACACTGCCATTCCTTGTCTCATCAGGTCACCCGCTCATAGAAGCGCTCACGCTTCCGGCCCTGAGCCGCGAACATGGGAATCGTGTCATCCCGGAAGTCCACGACGATCGGGTCCTTCTTGCCCGGGTGCGGTCGTTGGATTCTACCGACAGCCTGCTCCACGTCGCTCATCGGAGAGATTAGAAGCAGGGTGTCGAGCGCCGGAATGTCGAGGCCCTCGGCAGCGTACTGAGACGTCGCAAAGATCACCTGCGCCTTAGCGGCCTCATCGTACTCCTGCTTCTTCCGGCCCCCGATGTAGAAGTCGGTCGTGGGCGGAGACCCGTACTGGTTCGGCCATGTCTTGAGAAGCCGGGCCTCGACCCTCTCCAGTTGCACGATGCGCTCGCTCAGAACGAGGCACTTCCGCCCAGCCGCAACCGCCTTGATGATCTGGTTAGCGATCGCATCGTTGCGATGGTTGCTCGCGCACAGGAACCGAAGGAGCAGGTTGCGGTTCGCCAGCCTCGGGTTGAAGCGATCGGTCTTCACGAGCTTGAACCGAGTCCACACCCTCTTGATCTTCGGAGTGAGCCTCTGCTCTTTGCCGACGAACAACACGGGTCCCAGGTGATTCCAGAAGACAGGGTCCGCCCCGTCCTTGCGCCTCGGAGTCGCGCTGAACCCCAGCCGGTACTTCGCGTGGAAACGCGCGGGCACAGGCGCCCACGTGCGCGCACCGATGCGATGGCACTCGTCCACGATGATCAGCCCCGGCCAGCGATAGAACTCCTCGGGGTAGTTTCGCGAACCCAGCGAGTGAACCATCCCCAGAACGACGGTCTTGTCCTGGAAGTCGCACTCGTCCTGTTGCACACGCCCGACACGGGCGTCCGGTAGGAAGGCCGGTAGGCACTTCTTAGGGTCGGGGTCCTGGACCCCTTGGATGCGCTCGATCCACTGGTCCATCAGGAACTTCTTGTGGACGACCACGAGCGTTGGAACTCCCAGCTCCGCCGCGATCGCGAGCGCCGTGACCGTCTTTCCCCAACCGGGCTTTGCTTGGACGATCCCACCGAGCTGCCCTGCCCGGAAGCGCCGAAGCACCTCTTCGAGCGCGGTCTTCTGCTCGGGTCGGAGCTGGCCCTCAAACTCGGCAGGGTGCCAGTGCTTCGAGCCCCTGGTCACATCCCACTTTACGGAGTGGACCGGGCGCCGATGCTGAAAGAAGTACTCGCGCGCGATGCCGAGGTGCGTCTCGTCCTCGGTCCACAAGGGGATGGGCTCAGGGTCCTCCTTCTGCTCCTCCGACGTGCGGCGCGGCTGCACCGTGAGCGTATCCTTGAGGCCCACGATCTGCCGCGGGGTCAGCTCCGCCTTGGGCAGCCAGGCCCAGCCATTGACCAGAACCTCCATCAGGGGCCCTCAGAAGCCCCCAGAGAGCCCTTAGGGAACCCCTCGCGCACTTCGGCCAGGGCACGCTCTCGCTCGGCTCTCTCGGCCCCCAGGAGCCCGTAGCCGGCGATGTCGCGGTAGGGGCTCTCCCCCATCGCATCCCGGTCCGTCGCAATCCGCATCATCTTGTCCCACACGCGCACGATCGCGAGGGCGTCTGAGTACTGGTTGGACCGGATGCCGTCGGGGTAGAGCAGCCTCAGCGCTTCACCCGCGGTTGAGAACGAGTTTCCATAGGCCTCGTTCTTCTGGGCGACCAACTCTCCAACCTCCTTACCCAGTCGTCGGAACTCTTCGGGGTCAGGCTTCATCATCTTTCTCACAACTCGATCTTCCTTCCGGTCTTCTTGTCGAAGTCCTCTTGACGCTGGAACTCCACCTCACCGCAGATCGCCTCGAACCAGTGTTCGGGCGGGACACTCTTGGAGTCCTTCTGCATCCAGCGGTAGCGAATGACTCGGCGCTTGTTCCAGAGCGGGTCCTCGACGCCCACATCCATCCGGCTCTCTTCCAGGTAGATGCGGACGAAGAGAAGTTTGGGCCGCCGCTCAGGTGCCGGAAGAGCTGGTCGTCGCGCTCGGTGCGGCATCGGCCTCTCCGTTGACGATCTCGTCGTTCTTCACGAGGTCCTCGTCGCGGAACGCGACAGAGACCTCCCGCGCCTGCTCCATGAACAGCAAGTCGTCGCCGTCATGCGCTCGCACGACGTCGTTGAGCGCCATACGTGAGTCCGCAATCGCGTGGCTGGTTGCAACGTAGGCGTGCTCGATTCCCCGACTGGAGCCCCTGTAGGAGAGCGCCTGGCCCTGAGGGATCGCATAGGTCTGTGCGACCGCCTGCGCGTCGAGGTCCTGACCGAGGAAAACGAACTCCCAACCCTCGGTTTGCTGACGCTCGATCAGCGTCTTCAAGTTGTGGAGTCCCTGCGGGCCCGCGAACTCCTTGGACTGGTTCTCCTGCCCGTCCGTGAGCACCACAACGACCACCTTGTGCGGGCGCTCCGCCTCCGCCATCGCCCGGTGCCGCTTCTGAGCCTGGAGGATGGCTGAGCCGACCGCGTCGTTGAGAGCCGTCATACCGTTCGGGACGTAGAACCCCTCCGAAAGCTCAGGCGCATCCTGCACGTCGAGGCCTTCGTAGTCTGTCTGGATGTCGCTGCCGAACTGAATCAGCGTGATCGTTGCCTTCCCCTCCGCCTCCTTCTGTTGGTGCAGGAAGGTGTTGAATCCCTCGATCGTCGAACTGACCTGGTTCGCCATCGAAGACGACTTGTCCACCACCATCGTGATGTCTGTGTACGCCTCAGCCATTGTCCATCTCCTTTGCGACCACATGGTCGCTCTCCGGTGCTTCTCCGAGCAACGCCTTCCCGCAGTGCGGGCAGTGCGTCATCTCCAACTTCTTCTGCTTGAGCTTCTCCTGCCGACGATACTCCCGCATGTACTCCGCATGGCACTCCTTGCAGTACCGGTGCTTGAGCCGCTGCGGGCGCTTCTTGCACCTCACACAGGGCTTCTGATCTGCTTTCACGTGCAACACCTACATGAACGAGTTTTCAGTATACCCGAAGCCCCCGGGCGCACGAAGCGGCCGGGGGCTACAGGTTCGTCTCAGAACGGCACGTCGTCCTGCGCCGCCGTTCCGGAGGAAGCCCCGTTGGACTTACTCCCTCCGTCCGAGAAGGACGAGGAGTCATCATCGGGCTCGACCGCGCCGAGGTGCAGTCGAGCGTCCTTCGGCGACATGGGCTTGAGGACCTCCATGTAGTTGAAGGCGGGAACGATCCTCGGGAGCTTCCCGTTGTCGTCCGGCTTGATCTGGAACCAGCTCTGGACGCGCTGCATCACCTCCGCCTTCTCCTCGGCCTCGTCCCAAAGATCGGCCAGCTTCTTGCCGCGGTAGCGAACGAAGTTGAAGAGCTTGTCCATGTCGACGTCGCGCTTGAACTCCCACTCGTCACCACAGGTCGGCGAGCGATTGTCCTCCCGGTGGAAGTTCCACATGGTCCCGACGAGCGAGCCCTTGTCCTCCTTCTTCCGACGGAACTTCTTGAGCGACTTCATTTTGAGCTGAATGAGCCGCATCTCGTACTGGTGCTCGTTGCCCCGGTTGTCGGTCCACTTCGAGCAGTCGACCGAAGTGATGTACCCGCAGTAGTACCGTGAGTTTGGCCCGAGCACCTGGCAGCACACGACCTCGTCGTAGGCGTTGCGCAGACACGTCAGCCAGTTGCGGTAGTTCCCATTCATCTTCGGGTTGTGCTCGTGAACGCAGAAGGGGTCATCGTCCACCGCGACGATGTCCTTGCTCGCTCCCGAGGGGATCCACAGCCTGCCCGGCCCGCCTTGCGAGTCGAGCCTTTGCTGCTCCTTGTCCATCCCATCGAACCCTGTGTCATACCAGCTCATCGGTTACCTCTTTGCCTCATTGTTATTGGTTGGATCATCCGATCAGAACGGGTGCTCGGCAGCACCCGCTACAGCTCCGTTGGACTTCGAGGACTTCGTGCCCTCCCGGACCAACTCTCCGGTTTTTGCGTCGTAGGCATCCCCCGTCTCGGGGTCCTCGATCAGCTCGCGGCCCGCTCCAGCCTCCGCTGAAGCATCCGCTCGATCGCCTTCGGATCCGCCTTCGGGTACTTCTGCACCAGCATCATCCGAACCGCTTTTGGTGGAGGCACCTTCGGCCTCCCCACCTCCCTCGCTCTGCTGAGTTTCCTCGGCCGCGGGAGCAGCCGCCGCCTTGCCGTTCTTCTTGGCCGCCTCGACCACCTTCACAGCCGCCGCCTTGGCGACCTTGGACTCGTCAGCCTTCGGCTTCTCGGGGGCAGTCCCCTCGGAGTACTCCTCGACCTTCGGTGCCGCCTCGGCCGGCTTCTTGCGGGACTTGCGGGGCTTGCGGGTCTTCTTCTGGACCTTCCCATCCAGCCGCAGTCGATCGAGGAGCTTGACGACTGCCTCCTCGCACTTCGGGCACATGTCCTCGAACGCGAAGAGCACGTCCGTCTTGCGCTCATCATCGTCGTTCGCGGCGCCTCGGGTCTCGACTACGACCAGACCCTTCTGCTTGATCTTCGGGATCTCCTGGCCTGGCTTTAGGTGCTTCTCATCGAACACCTTCATGCACCTGTCACAGGTGCGGATCATCGTCGCTCGTACTGTCATCTGTTCCTCCTAGTGGCCCACCGGGCAAACTCATTGGCCATCACGGCAGAAAGCGGTCGTACCCCATGAGCTTTTGATTGTCAACCACTCAAATAGGATCGAGGATATCCCGCAACTGAAAGGGCTTTAGGCTGTCCGCGTCCTTGCCTCTTGGCATCTCCGCAACGTCGATCCGCTCAATCCGATCCACCAGCATCAGGCGGGCGATTTCCGCGGACTCGTATCCGGCCTTGTCTCCATCCGGGACGATGACCAAATGATCGAACCACTCCACCAGAAGGTCCGCCTGTTGCTTCGAGAGGTGCGAGCCCATACGCCCGAGGGGGTTCGGGTATCCGAGCTGCGCGAGGCGGATGGTTTGGAAAAAACCCTCCAGCAAGTAGCCCTTGCGGATCCCCTTGTTCAGCCGATGCGAGCCGAAGAGGACGCGGTTCCGCTTGAACGGGGAGTGCAGGTACTTCGGGCCCCATCCCGACTCATCGAACTTCCGCCCCGAGACCGAGACGAGCTTTCCTGTTTCGTCTCGAATCGGGATGCAGATCCGGCCCTTCAACCGGTGCCACCCTAGTTCCCACTCCGCGATCGTCAGCTCGTCCAGGGCCCGACCTTCGACCCCGTTGATCTTGTCGGGTGTCCGCTTGAGGTACTCCCGCACGTGGTCGGTCAGATCCTTGATCATCCTCTGGAGCACCTCGTCCGGGACCTCAGGTTGGGGCTCGTCGTTCGGATGGACGAAGTTGCTGTGCCGGTCGAAGCTGCTCACATATGTACGCGCGTGGACGACTCGGCCCATCAGGTCCTTGTCATCCGGCTTGCGGTCGGCGTTGGCCTCTAGCCAGTCCACTCCGATCTGGTCGTGCTTCAGGAGGAACGCCGACGCTCGCTCTACGTCCTTCCCGCGCTCGATGGAGAGTTTCCAAAGGAGCTGGTGGAGGATCTCCGTGGCGTACCCGCAGCCCTGACAGCGGCAACCGCTACTGTCACCCGATCGGATGCTGATCGCGAATGAGGGTTGCTTGTCATGCCCTCCTGAGTGTCTGTACTCCAAGGGGCAAGTCGACCTCACCCAGCCCGCACCTACGCTGATCTTCCTGCACCCGATGAGCTGCAAGAACTCCTGAGCCTTTCCCGCGTCCATTCATCCTCGCTTCGCCTTCTTCGCGCGTGGCACGCGCGCTCTCGTCGTCCGTCTCTTCGCTACCCGCGCCCGTCGTACCTGATCCTGCTTCTTCCGCGCCTTCGGTCCCGGCTTGCTCGACGCCGCGGGGAGACCGCTCACCTCGTTCATCGCACCGCTGTCGACCGGTTCCTCTTCCGCCTCCGAGATCAACGAATAGAGTTTGTCCCACTCCTTCGTCTTGGTCTTCGACCCCACCTCGCTCCGGTGCTTGGCGTCCGCCTTGTGACCCTTCACCGTCATCTTGATCTTGGAGGGCTTGCCCTTCTCAGAGCCCTTCCTGAGGAAGCCATACTCGGTGAGTCGGTGCCTCGCGATGTCGAACGCCCCGATCGCCTTCTCCAGGGTGCTGGCACCCCTTACGTCCCCGCTCTTGTAGATCGCGAGCGCCACATGCCTCACCAGAATCGGAATGTCACCAGAAGCCATTAGAACGGCACGTCCGCATCGCTCGGCTTCTTGTCGTCATCACCGAAGTCGAGCGCTCCAGTCCCGAAGGGGTCGTCCTCATCCGAGCTTGTACTACCGCCCCCACCTCCACCCCCACTTGTGCCCGAAGGGATGGCAGGCCCGGGACCGCTCGGGCCCTTCGGCAGCTCATCGAAGTTCATGACCTCGAAGTCCCACCAGGTCTCGACCTCCTCGCCGGACCCCTCTCGGAACTTCATCGGCTTGAACAGCATCCGCCGGTCCTTCTTCATGTCCTCGGACTGGAGGAGCGCATAGATCAAGTCCGCGTTCCAGCCTGCGGCATCCGACATAGCGATCTTCTCGACCGACGCGGAGTTGACCTTGTCCTGCTTCACCTGACGGTTGAACTGCGTCGAGCTGACGACCGGGATCCCGTTCCGCTTCGCCACGCGCTTCAGCTCGTCGAAAGAGTTGGCCGCCTTCTCGAAGCGCCCGTCGCCCGAAGTACGCAGGAGGTACGCACCATCCACGAAGAGGATGTCGGGCTCGGCGTACTCGATGGCCGCCTCCAAACTCTCGATGCGGAAGTCGAAGTCACCGCCGATGATGTCGAGCCCCTCCGCATCCTGAATCGCTTCCAGCCCATCGCGCATCTTCTTCTCGGCGAAGGCATCGAGACGGCCGCGACGGAGGTCGTTGTAGGCCAGCCGGTAGTGAACCGCGACCCAGCGTTGGAGGATCTTGATACGACTCATCTCCGTCGTCGCGAAGAGGACCTTCTTCTTGCAGACGTGCCAGGCGTAGTTCGCGAGCAAGACCAGCGTCCAGGTCTTACCGACTCCCAGACGTGCAACGAAGAGCACGAAGTCCTCGGGCCAGAACCCTAGCGTCGCCTCGTTGATGGTCGGCCACGGCGTGAGGATGCCCGTCTCGCCCGCCTTGAGCCTGTCGTAGTAGTCCAGGAACTCCGGCGCGAGCGAGGGCAGGGCGATGGTCTTGGCCTGACCCGTGTCGAGTTTCCGAAGCTCTCGCAGCCCCTCCTCGTAGGCCTGGTACGCCTGCTTCGGATCGCGCGCCTCGTAGTGACCGATGATCTCCTTGAGGTACTTGCCCAGCTCGCCGTGGAGCTGTCGATTCAGGATCTCATCGATGAAGAAGAGCGGCGGCGCCGGAGGAGGGTCCGGCAGCTTCACGTTGGTCTTGCCGTGGACCATCCCCGGGTCCGGGATCGCCTTGTAGTCGCGCACGTACTCGCGCACGAACTTGTAGGCAGTCAGCCCCTCGCCTTGGAGCAGGTCCTCAGGAACCTTCTCCAGCGCGTCCCGCACCGCGTCCTGCCCACCCTTCAGGATGGACGCCACGAAGATCAGATCGAGGTCCATGCCTCAGCCCCTCGATCGGTCAGTCGCCGAAGACGGCGCGACGTAGGTTGTTCTGCCGCTGCTCGTGCCGATTCGGCCCCTCGACTGGGAACTGGACCAGGTGCCCCTGACTGGCATCGAGCAAACTCCGGAAGGGGAAGCGCTTCAGCTCCTTGAACCCGAGCTGAGTCGTGATGAGCGTCACGAGGTGCTTGTTCCCCCGATAGCGAACCAGCTCCGCAGCCTCCTTGAGCCCGAACCACTTCTCCTGAGCGTCCTCCTCGCGCATCCCGTCCAGCACCAGGACATCCACCCGCTGACAGCGTCCCAGCATCGAGGTCTCGTCGTCGAACATGATCTTCGATCGGACCATCTCCCGCAGCTCCCAGAACGAAGTGTAGTAGGCCGTGTAGCCGCGCGACCGTGCCTCCTTCACGACCAACGCCGCGATGGCGCTCTTGCCCACCCCGCTCTTGCCCGTGACGAACAGCCCCACCCCTTGCTGGGCCATCTGGTCGATTCGCCGCAGATACCGGGCAACAGCCGGGCGGACAGCCTCGGGAGCTTGGTCCACGCGGGTGCGCCAGAACTCCTCCGGCAGGTTCATCCGCCTCAGGTCCTCCGCATCGAGCTTCCGTTTGAACATCGCCGTACTCATTTTCGCATCCTTCAAGCATCAGGACCCTACGATTCCGAGGGCCTCTAGCTCCTTCATCGCCCGCTGATACCTCTCATCGAGATCTCCAGGTGCGTTTAGCGAGTAGGGGTTCTCCCTAGTCCAGGCCTCCCATTCGGAGATCGTTTGCTCGTGCTGTGACCACTTCTGCGCCTCGATGACCAGCGTCTCGTGGAGCTTCAAAACCATCCCGATCGTGGGGTGGCTCGCCCGCCCTTTGAAGATCCGCTCGTTGATTCCGTTCCAGTTTGCTACCACATAGCGTAGCGCATCGAGAGCGATCTGCACGCCGTATTTGTCCTGCAACTTCCGGGCTTGACCGCGCTCCTTCCCGCCCCAGCGGGCGATAGTCAACGATGGTAGGTCCCTCTCCATCAGCTCGTACCAGAGCTGTTCCAAGGCCCGCACTCCCGGATCCCTCGGACCCTTGCTTGCCAGGTTCTTCTGCCGCTGCTCCTGCACCTCCGCAGCCTTCAAGCGCTTCTGCGTGTTGGCCGAGACCTGCGCCTTGGCCCTCTCCGCGGCTTCCTCAGCGATCTTCTGGGACTTCGTCAGGCGCCTCCGAGCTTTCGGACGAGCGGCCGGTTTTGCGGCCCCTTCTCCTGGGTCTTCGCCCGAGGAGTCCTCTCCTTCACTCCCGAGGGAGGGAGTGTCCTCGAAGACCTTCGGGCGCGGAGGAGGCTTCGGGGGTTTTCTCGCCCGAATACGGCCGGAGCGGGTAGCTCCGGCAGTGTGATTCTCTTCTTGTGAGTTATTCTCTTCTAGTGAGTCTCTTCTAGAGAGGACAACCTTGTCCTGTCCGGATAGGACAACCTTGTCCTGTGGTCCCCCTGTACCTGAGGACAGTTCTGTCCTGTGCTCATCCGGGGGACTCATCGGTGATTCATCGTCATCGATGACATCGCCCTCGTGCTGCCAGGGATGGTCCAAAAACTTGTACTTGTTGGGGAAGTTCTTGTTCCGCCGGTCTTCGACGTGAATGAGCCCGTGCTCGCGCAGCTCAGCCACGTAGCGCCTCACAGTGCGCTCCGAGAGACTGCCCAGCTCTCGGGCGAGGGTGTCTTGCCGGGGGTATGCGACGCCCTTCTGCCCCGCGTACTGAGCGAGGCGGGCGTAGAGCAACTTCGCCTGTGCGGATACCTCGTGGCGGCACAGCAACCAGTTCGGAACGAACGATCCGACGTACCGGCGCCAGGGGTTGATGAAGCGCTGGCGCTCGCTTCGAGTTTTCTCGTCAGACGGTTTCAATACGGGCCTCCCGGCCCGCATAAAGAGCGGGCCTTCTAGGGGTGCCCACCCGGTGAATCGAGGACTCCCAACATGCGGTGACCGACGCTGTGACGTCGATCTCCTTGGCGGGCAGGCCCTTAGGCCAAGCTCTCAGGTCCTCGTACCGGAACCCCTAGAAGGCCCGTGAGGTCAGAATCGTAGCACAGTAAATGACGCATGTTGAGAGTCTTCGGTTCGCCGGGGGTGGGCACCTGGTCGAACTGGATGGACGATGTTGTTACGACGACATGACCTCCTGAGTCAAGCCCGTATCCGTGGAGTTTTCGCCCTCCGCACGATCTTCGCTGCCCCCCTCCTCAGGGTCGAGGCTCCGAAGCGCTCGTTCCGACGCTGGTAGGGTGCCGCAGTGGGGAGTCCCCGGTCGGCACCAGTAGGCGTTCTCCGTCTCCCCGCAGTCGAGCCGCTGGAGTTGACGACGCCTCGCGATCGGGGAGTCGTTGCAGCCGTTGACCGGGCGGTTGCGGCCGAGCACCTCGCGGATGGCTCGTCGGCGCTCGGGATCGCATCCCCACGCGATCGGGCGCGAACCTGAAGGGCACGCCTGGATGTGGTCCTTGCCATCCACGATCGCCTCGGCGGCTCGCACCAGGTCCTCGCAGTGGCCCTGGTAGCTGACCCACTGCGCGTAGGGGGACCCTCGGCGCGTTCGCTTGGGCCACTCGGTGGGCTGCTCGCAGTCGACAGTGATCGAACGGACCCACGCCCCACGGCGACCCACGGGCGGGAGATTTCCAGTCGCTCTCGGGGAGTTGCGCCAGAGGCCTGCAAGGGGAGGCGCCCGACGACGGGTTGAACGGGGGTCACGACAGGAGACGTGGACGTTGTTCTCGTCGAGGCAACCGCGGGTAGCCCGGGCCACCTGCCATATCGCCTTCATGCCGATCTCGTTCGCCCAGCCCTCCTCGCTGATCGCAACACGGAGTAACGCCTCGATGGTGCGCGCTCGCAGCTCGTCCCGATCGGTAGGAACTGGGAGACGACCCTCGCGAAGGCGTTGGGTGCGCCGGGCGCCGGCAGTGCTCGCAGCGATGTTGGCCGGGATGGTCGCAGCCGCGGGAAGGGGCTCTCCGGCTTCGGCCTCTTCGGTGAGGAAGTTTTCGTCCTCGTTGGGAGACCCGTCGCGCGGACTCCCGGACTCGGGCAGGAACTCGGACTCAACGGGGTCGGCTGACTCGATGGGCTGACACGCGCAGAGAAGCGCGGCGATCGCAACGGCGACAGGTCTCATACGAACCTCCTATAGGCCGGTCCCAGGATCGAGCGCGAGGGCGCAAACGAGATCCGAGCGGCTATGTGGTATGAGCCCGGAGCCTTACTCGGATCGGTCACGAGCGCAACACCTTCCCGAACGCCTTCATCATGTCGTTGGTCAGCTCGCCCTTGCGCCACGCCCTGTAGATCTTCAGCCCCGCAGAACGAGCGTTCACGCACGTCTCAGCGGTCTCCTGGAAGATGTCGATTCGGTCCTCCAGTTCCGCGATCTCCGATGCGCATCGCTCCAGAGCTTTCTCTACCCAAGCGTCGGTGGCGTGAAGATCTTCAAGGCGCCGTCCGGTCTCGACGAAGTGTCGGATGTCCTTGAACTCCGACTCGCTCAACACGATCAGCTTCATCGATTCCCGTCCTCCTTCCATCAGCCTCGCAGGGCTGAAGCAGGCGTCCACCTTCTCACATAGCGAGGGATAGTCAAGGCGGTTTCGAGCGCGTCCGGCGCCGTACCTGAATACGCTTCTCAGCGTTCTCCAGGAGGAACGCGAGCAGCTCTTCTTGGATGTCGATCGGGACGAACAAACGGTTGGTCGTTCGACTTGATCCGGAGGCCTTCCTGGAGGCGGACTTCTTCCATTTACGGGCCCTTGTTCCGCGCCTGAGTTTGAGCCCTAGCACCGTACAGGCGTTGCGGACCTTCGATCGGTCGAAGCCTGAGTACTTTGCAAAAGCGGAGAGGGACATGTCTTCGCGTTCAATGCGCAGATCGAGATCCCGCGCTCGCTCGTAAAGGGCCCTACCGGATCGACCCAACTCTCGACCCATGACCTCCAAACTGCGCACACCCCAGTGCTTCCAGAGGTAGTGATCCTCTTCCTCGGTCCATCGGCACCCATGGCGCTCGACCTTCGAGCGGTTCCTCTTTCGAGCGACGACCGCTTTCTCGACTCGTGTCGGCGGCGGGGGCGGCTTGGAGGCGTTCTTCCGCTCATGCCGCTTCCAGAGCGCGGGGTAGCGTTTGCGGAACTCTTCGTCAGTGAGGCTGAACCTGTCTCCCATATGAGTTTCCGTAGAGCGGGGCTCCAGGTCTGACCAGCCCCCTACCCCTCGTCACGACCACGTGGTCGCAGGCGCTTCACCACGTACCAGACCCCGTTGAGGACCTCGACCAGCACGAACGTCGCGACGAACGCCCCTGCGAGCGCCGGCAGCGCGACTCTTGTGTATTCCCAAAGGCTCATCAGTACAGGTCCTCTCCGTCCCCCTCCACGGCGTCCAGCGCCTCGGTAGTCGAGTGCTGGAGGGGGGAGTTGCGAATGATGCTGAGGCTTCGATGGGTTGTCGAGACCACGTAGATGCGTTGGTCGTCACGGCCGACCTGACCGAAGAAGACCTTGAGCCCTTCTGGGCCAAACGGTCCTGCGATGCTGCCCTCGTCGCCTTCGACGAAGTAGAGCTTGTTCCTTCGGATCGGGCGCCCGGTCATGAACGCCTGAGGGTCGTAGAGGTAGTAGCGGGTCCGCCCGTCCTTGGTCTGCTTCGAGCGGATGAGGGGGCCTATGCCCGAGTAGACGACTCGCAGGGTTTCCTCCGCGACTATCCACGTTGCCAAGGAGGGCTCACCCCCGGTGGAGCCGATGGCGATCTCCGTCTTCCGATCGCAGCAACCGCACAACCCCTTCGGCCCCTCGTAAACGAGCGGCCGGGCCGCACGCCTGCCACTCATGGCGATCTCAGATAGTCCACGAAGGACTGCGAGACGAGCTGCACGAGCCCTTGATTGAGATTGCGCCCTCCCATGAGGCGCCAGTACCTCGTCCCTCCGAACATCCTACGCATCATGGCTGGAGAGACCTCGCCTCTCACCCCTCCCCGAGCCGAGTCCGTACCGATCATGACGCCGGTGACATGGATGCCCAGCCTTCGCGCACGGTACACCTCCGTGCGCACGAAGTTGATCAGGGCCTTGGTGCTGGACAGCCCTCGGGTCGAGACGTGGGTCGGGAAGCCGTCGGAGATCACGATGAGCTGCTTCACCTCGTTCCCCTCTTGGAGGAAGTTCGCAGCCACACGCATGGCGATGTGCAGTGGCGTGAACCCCTTCACGCGGCTCTTCGACGTGTCGAAGACCTCGACCCCCTTCTCGAAGCGGGTGATTCCGACTTCGTTTCTGCCAAGGCCCTGAAACCCCCAGATGCAGGTCTCGACGAACGGGAAGTCGAGCGCACGGGAGACGATTCGACAAGCTCGCTCCGCCTGCTTCGTGCGAGCCCCCGACATCGAGGAGCTGCGGTCGATCAGGACGAGCGCCTTGAAGCCCCGACCGGAGCCCTCCGACTTGAAAACGGGCAGCGCGGTGTGGGTCAGTCGGCGCTCGATGTAAGCCGGTATGTCGATCGCCATGCCCTGGTGATCGAGCACCGATTTCCTCCGGCCCATGACGCGGATGAACATCGCGCACAGTCGCCGCACCGTGTCCTCATCCTCGACCGACATGCGGACCTCCGTCGTGATGTCTTCAGGCCGGATGTCAGTGAAGGTCACCTTGGCGAAGGCTTCGCGCCGAATGCGGTCGTCTTGGATCTCGACGTTGGCGGTCGCCGTGCGCACCCGATGGATGATCTCCCGCATCTTCGCGCGGGACTGTTCGAGCTTGCGTTCGAGCTGGTCTCCATCCTTGACCGAGGCGTCCATCGCACGCTTCGCCTTGCGCTTTGCTTCCTGCTCCGCCCACCGGTTCTTGTACTTGGATTCCTCGAAGTCATCGAAGCGCTCACGGAGCTGGCGCGGGGCTGCTCCGAGCTGGTCCACCATGCTCTGGAGGGCCTCTGTGCGCTCATCCGCGCTGGCCTTCACCTCGGGAGGCTGCCAGGGACCCTCTCCGTGGCCTCCAGGGCCGTCCTCGTCCTCCTGAGCGGTATCCGGGTCTGATAGAGCCTGGGAGCCCTCAGAGCCGCTCTCAGGGGGCCCCAGGCCCGGTGCCGGGCTCGCACCGTCGAAGGAGTCGCCGTCCTTGGGCGGCGGTTCGCCCCGGCTCTGCCGAATGACTTCCGACACAAGCATCGTGACCAGCCACTTGGCCGTGATCAGCGTCGCCGTGAAGTCCCGCAGGTGGACCTTGCGAAGAGCCTCCCGGAAGTAGGGCTCGAATCGCCGGAGCTTGCCCTCTCCCGGGTCGTGGCCCCCCGCGATTGCCGCGAACTGGCTGACTAGGTTCTCGTGTGCGTGCGGGAGCTGCGTCTCCGTGTCCGTCGCTGCCATCTCGCGAAGGCGTCGCTCGGAGCCGCGGTAGAGCAAGCCCCAGAGGGAGATCACCCGCTCGTCTTCGAGGATGCCCACGAAGAGGTTGAGTGCGACTCGCAGCGATCGACGATTGAGGTGGACTTCGCGCCGCGCAGCCACGAGGGTAATCTTCCTGGAGTACTCCTCGACGAAGAGCGCCTTGGCAGTGGGATCGGAGCCGAACAGCGGGTGACTGATTTCGTGCTCCACGAGGGTGTACATGTCGGGGTCCCTCATGGGGACCTCGATGACCCACCCGTTCGTCTTGGGGACTGACCCGTCCTTCAAGTAGAGCTTTCGGCCGGTGATGCCCGCGAAGATCTCTACCGTCTTGTAGGCCAGCGCCTTCTCGGACGCGCCTGCCATCTCAGAAGGTCGACTTCGCGCGCTTGAGGAACACGTCCCGGTCCTGGCCCTCGAACTTGCCGCTCGCCAAGCGCAGCGCCGTGTCCAAGTCCGAGGCCTCGATGTCCTCGATGATCTGCACCACGTCGCGCGTGGACAGTGCGTAGTCGAGGCTCTTCTGCCGAGTCTCGTGCGCGAGCGTGAGGATCGACTTGATGGTCGCCTTCGGAACCGTCGAGGCCTTTACGACCTCCGCGATGATCGCCTCCTCAGCTTTCTTGGTCGGGTAGTTGAGAGGGACCATTCGGAAGCGGCTCTTGAGGTCCTCGTTCAACTCGTACACGCCCCCGTAGACCGAAGTGTTCATCGTGCCGCAGAGCCAGAGCCGCGCGTCCTCACGCAGGCGGAAGACCTTGCTGCACTCCGGCACCTCGATGCGTCGCCGGAAGTCGCCGAGGGGGTTGAGCACCTTCTGCATCTGCGGTGTCAGGGCGTTGATCTCCTCAAGGCAGAGGATGCACTCCCCCCGCTCGTTCGCGATCTCGATCGCCGTGGTCAGGGGTCCGAGCACGAACGGCGTCTCGTCCCCGCGCAAGATGTAGTTCCCGATCAGGTGGCTACGCCGCACGTCCTCCGAGCAGTCGAACGTGAGGATCGGGCAACTACGCTGCGCAGCCCATGAGGCGATGCTGAGCGTCTTCGCGATGCCCTTCGGTCCAACCAGGATGACGTTCGCCCGGAACGCGAGCTTGTCGAAGATCGGATAGAGCTGGTTCGTGTCGATGTAGGTCAGGGAGGTGTCGGGCGTGAAGTCCTCCGCCTGGAGCCGTTCGATGGTGATCACGGTCGCACCTCGTTCTGGAGCATGAAGTGGGTGAAACGGCCCGTAGCCTGCGAGGCCTCTGGTTGGCACTCCCAGTCGTCTAGGTGGTCGATGTTGCCCTCCCCGTCTCGATGGATCTGCGCGGTGTAGTAGGCACACTCACGCTCGCGCTCGTAGTGGACCATGATCACCTCGATGCGATTAGGGTGCTCGTCGAGGCGGCCCTCATACTCCTCAGCCATTTCGGCCTCGACGCGCTTCAACATCCAGGCCTCGCATCCAAAGACCACGGCCGCCGCGTCGGTCTTCCATGCGAGCAGCTTCAGGGCGTGCGCGAACTTCTGCTTCTCTTCCGGCTCAAAGGACCCCTGGGCCCCGAGGATGATGTGACGGGCCTGCCCCAGCTTCACCCTCCGGGTGGGGCTGTAAGGGGCGTGCCGGGCGAAGACGAAGCCGACGGGCTGCAACGACCCGTGCTCCAAGAGATTGCGTCGGAACTTGGGGAGGTACTCGTTCTTCATCATGTCATCGAGGAGGACGATCGGGAAGTCATCCCCGAGGAGGCTGGGGAAGCCCTCCCAGTGAGTCCAGGAGTCCTCCCCCTTCTGCTCGGCCTTTGCCGCGAGCAGGGCTGTGAGGAGCTGGACAGGGTTGGCGTCGTCGGGGATCGGAACGCCCGCAGCGCGGAGAGCTTCGATCATCTTGAGGAGGTCCGGGGTTTCTTGGTCGGTCATGACTTACGACCCCCCTCCGCGGTGGAGCGCTTTGCTCGCGGCTGCACGTCAGGCAGCTTGTCTTCACCAGGACCGAACGCCTCGTCAAGCACCGTCTCCAGGTCTGGGTCGGGCTTCACACGCAGGGCCCATGTGACCTTCTTGATCTTGTCTACGGCCTTGGTGTTGAGCTTGCCCAAGTTGATCAGGTTCTCGATCTTCGAGGGGTCGAGAACCGTCGTCGTCTTCTTGGTGTACGCCTGGTCCAACTTCAGACCAGCCGTCTCCATGAGCGCTTTGAACTTGTCGGCCTCCGGCAGCTTCGCCACGCGCTTCTCGCGCAGCACCAGATGTCGGCCCACGTAGAGTCGCTGCCCGCCCTTGTCCGTGTCCTGACCGAACTCCGCGGCCTCCTTGAGCAGCACAGCTCGAATCTCGTCCAGGCGCTTCGCGATGAAGTCGCCCGCACAGCGGAGCAGTGTCCAGGCTTGGAGGATCTCTTCCTCGCCCATGTCTCGTAGGTCGCCGGTCATCGCGTGCCCCGTTACCAACGGGTGCAGCTCAGCGTCCATCCATTCTTCGATCGCTTCGTACATGTCTGTCTCCTTCGGACTCGTCGAGCCCGACCTGATTCCTTGTCGTACCAAATAGTCTCCGGCTAGTCAATCCTCCCGCAGTTTGATGAGGACTCGCCGCCCGTCCATCAGCCCGATGGCTGAGAACAGGTTCCGGATCGCTGAGATCGTCCGCCCCTTCCTTCCGATGACTCTCCCTCGGTCGGCTGGGAGGACATCGAGCGTGAGCGTGAGTGTCTTGTACGTCGGGTTGTCCTCGCGATGGACCTTCACCTCCGCTGGGTGGTCTACCAGCGAGCGGGCGACTTCGAGGAGCAGGACGGAGTCCTCCAGGGGGAGGACCTTCGGCATCTCGATGATTTTTCTACGGACGGACATTGTGGAGATTTCTCAGGTGCGCCTTGATCAGCTTGCAGTGGTCGAAGGCCCGGCAGTCCCAGCACGAGTGAACCCCTTGCCGGGCCTTGCACATCTCGACCTTCTGACGGCATTCCTCGCGCTCGAACGCAGGACTGCCGGGCTTGAGTCCAGAGGCTTCGAGGTCAGCCCGTAGCTGCTCCAGCTCCCGGCTCACTAGCGGCGGCTCGCTTCAGCTCGGAGAGCACCGCGTTGGGAGAGTCCACCGCCTGCGCGAAGCACGCATGGTGCGCGAAGCCCCAGAGAGCCCGCTCGCCGAAGCCCCGAGGCTTCATCGCCCCTGTGGAGATTCGGTAGGCACGCTGCCTGGCTCGGATTGCCTTCCCACACACGACACATCGTTTCGGTTCGTCCACGGGATTGACTATACGGGGCATAGCTGCCAGCCACAATGCGTCTCATGTAGGGATCTCCCGTCCGAGCTTGGCCAGCACCACCTTCATGTCGGTCCAGGCCCGGGCCTTCATCTCTGGCTTCCTGAGCAGGTAGGCCGGATGGTACGTCGCGCGGACGGGGATTCCATCCCAGGTGTGCCAGGCCCTTCGCAGGTCGCCTACCCCCGAGGACGTCTGGAGGAGCTGGCGACAGGCGGTCGAGCCCAGCGCCACGATGACCTGGGGCCGGACCGTCCTGAGCTGCGAGGCCATCACTGGCCAGCACGCTGCAAGCTCAACCTTCGAGGGGTTCCGATTGCCCGGGGGTCGGCACGCCACGGAGTTGCAGAGGTAGACCTCGCCCCGCGCCAGTCCCATCGCCTCGATCATCTTCGTGAGCAGCTCTCCCGACGCGCCAACAAAGGGGTGGCCCGATTCGTCCTCCGCTTTGCCGGGGCCCTCGCCCACGAAAGCGATCGGAGGCCCCTCGCTGTTGCCTGAGCCGAAGACGATCTTCGTGCGCCCTTCGTGCAGGCCGCACTTGGTGCAGCCGTACACATGGGTCTCGTAGATCACCTGCAACGCGATGAGCCCAGGAAAGCTCTCCAGCACCTCCGCGGTGGGTGCGGTGGTCAGCTTCGGTTCCGGGGTCATGGGATCTTGAATCCGAACTCTCGGGCCATGCGTTCCTTCTCCGCTTCCACCTCCTCAGGCGATAGACCCTTGAGCCGGTCGATCAGTTCCTCCAGCCGAGCTTTGACTTCGGGGCTCCCGACCTTGAGCACGAGGGCATCCCCTTGCCGCTCGATGTGGTGCCCAATCAGCTCCAGGGCCAGCTCATCCCCGGGCCGCTCCTGGAGAGTCCCCTCGACGAAGGCGTTGAACATCGTCGCTGCGCACGTGTAGGGGTTGTCATGGAAGGACCGCTGACCGTGCTCGAAGACGATGCGCCTGACGCGCTCTTCGGGGCAGTCGTTCGCGACCAGCTTCGCGCGCAGCCAGCCCCCTGCGCACCAGGCATCCTGGAACGGCGCAAGGGACTTGAGGAACGAGGGGACCTCCGCATCTACGAGGTCCTCCAGCAGCCTCTCTCGGTCGGGCTCGACCTCTTCGACCACCATCTCGGTTGTGTAGGTATTCATCGCTTCTTGCTCCTTCGCCGATCCTTCGGCGATGTCATCTTCGGGTGTGTGCAGTGGAGGTAGTCGTCCTCGATCACGATCACCTCATCCTCGATCGCGGCCAGCTCTTCGAGGAGCACCTTGAGGATCTCGAAGAACACCTCGCGAGAAGATTTCCCGCTCTTCCATGCGACCGGATCATCTGCGAGGAAGGTAGGGTTGCGAAAGGCGTGAAGCCTCGCCTTCTCCAGCGCCTTGAGTGCGCTTGCGCGCGTAACGTGAGCGTACATGCACTCGGGGCAGGACTCCCCGGAGACCTCCCAGCCGGCACCCGAGGCCACCATCGCTTCGAGCACGAGGCGCCGCTGTTGGAGCCCGACGGTCGTCCAGGCGATGGGGCCGCTCCGGAGGCTACGGAAGGAGAACCCTCCCATCAGCCCAGCGCCTTGGTGTCCAGCTCCTCGGGCGTGAGGGCGTCCTCAGGGGCCGCCTCGAACTCCCGTTGCTTCGAGCCGGGTGCGAGCATCCCCTCGCCCTCCTTGACGACCAGACGCTCGGAGAAGCCGAAGGGGAACCTCGTCTTCGGTGGCAGCACCCACAAGTGATATTGGTTGGCGGTATCTACGAGTCGATCCTCGGCGGGGTACAGCTCGCACGCTTCGCGGCTCTTCCCGCACAGCGTGTTCTTGATGCGCTGCATCTCTCGCCAATCTCGCGCTGGCGCCTTGTCCCAGCGCTTGATCGAGAGGTGGTCGACCGGACCGGAGAAGCCCTCGACGCGCTCTTGCGAGATCACTACCTGATAGCGGCTGTTCAGGAATACGCCCACGTAGCCCTCGCCGTGCGCCGTCCGGACGAGTTGATCCGTCGTGGATTGTTGGAAGGTCGCCTCGGTGAACGGCGTCCAGGGCACAGTCAGTGCCCAGTCGCCCGACTGGAACTCGCGCCTGATCTGCATCAGCGCGTGGCCGAGCCAGTGATCCTGACCCTTCTTGCCCGATCGGATCTCCGTCTTGCCCGTGCCGACCAAGGCCTTCCGGATGTCGTGGTTGAAGGCGAACTTCAGCCGCAGTGCGTCGATCACACTCGGCATCAGATACGTGTCAGTAGCTTTCCCCGCAGGTGGGAAGTTGCAGGTCATCCACAGCTTGACATAAGACCACCAGCGGCCGTCAGCGGACATGAAGCCGAAGGCACTCGCGGGGTGCAAGTAGCCGTGCTTCTCGGGGGGTTGTGGTACTCGGATCGTCATGTGCAGTCTCCCTGCGGGAAGCATCCCGCATATAGGGACTACTGTAACATGAAGACCCTTAGGGCTCAAGCCAAATATATGCCAGAACCCCGGCGATTCCGACGGGTTACAGGCTACATGCGCCGCGGTCGATCTGCTCGCTCATTCGGGCGAAAACTCGCCACAGTTCAGCGTTCATGAAGTTTTCAGCCCAACCGATCATGGCGTGAACCGGTTCGCCCTCGTCGATGAACTCGCCGAAGTGGCTGTACAGCTCCGGGCCCGTTTTCGCGACGGCTCGCCGCTTGCCCCCTCGGGTCACGCGCTTGTAGGTCCCGAAGTTCGGAACGAGCTGGAGCACGTCGAGGCCGCCGCACTTCTCGATGGCCTTCAAGAAGTCCGCGATGCTCGGATCGACACTGGCGTCATTCGTGTAGGTCTGGCCCCCGAGAAAGGCTGCGCCTGGGAAGTGCTTTGCGAGGGCCTTGGCGAATGCGTAGAGGGGGAAGAACCCCATACGCACCCCCGACCCGTAGGTGCTCAGTCCGACGATCCCTCCTGCGAACCGCTCGGCCATGAGTTTGACGACCTTCTCCGCGTGCGCGTCGGCCCATCGCTTCCCCAGGCCCTTCGACGCGCGCTGGGGGTTGCTACCCAGCTCGGGATCGAGCAGTCCCAGGTTGTACTCTCCGGCGCACGCATCCATTTGGTCGGCGAACTTCTCCTCAGTGCCCTGCCAGGGGTAGCCCCAGATGAACGGGTCAACGTCCTTCTCGTAGAAGGCGTCGCACAGTTTCTTGCAGGTCTCGGGGGAGTTCATAACGCCCGTACTGATCTTGTTCCCGCGCTTCTCATGCCAAGGGCCCCCGATCGCGACCCAGCTCGCGCCATGGTCGGCGAACTTCTTCGCGAGCTGCTTCGGGGTGCCGTGGCGTTTCTTCGAGTAGCGCCGAATGTAGAGAGCTGTTCCTTTGAGCATCGTTCCTCCGAGTTTTCAGAAGGATGCCAGAGAAAAGGCCGACCTGGGAAGGCCGGCCTCATCAAAGTGAACGCCCGGAGGCAGGATGGTCCTACCTCCGGGCGCTCTAGGCACACCTGCGGGCAGGGGCGCCCGCAGGTCCTCACGCAGAGACGGAGGCTCCGTTGGAGCCGTGGTTCTGCTTCTTGGCGACGCCACTGACCCGCTGCTCGGCAGCCTGGACCATACCGGTGAGCACGCGCTCTCCGAGGGTCTCGGCGGCCTTCTCGACGTCGGAGCGAGCGTCCTCGGGCTGAGGCGCGAGCAGCTCCAGATGAGTGAGCATCGAGTCCACCGAGATCACGAGGTCGGACCCCGAGATCGAGAAGGGCTCTCCGGGGTTGGTCCGGTCGATGGCAGCCAGCTTCGCGCGCTCGACCACCTCGCGGATCACCGCTGGGATGTTGCCCGCGAGCTTGTCGCCCACCTTCGTGAGGTCCTCCTCGCTCGCCACGAGCCCTCGCCCGTACTGGCGCACGAGTCGCTGTGCGGCCTCAGCGTCGGGCGGACCGACCGAGACCACCGCATCGAGTCGACCGGGGCGCAGGAGCGCTTGGTTGATCTTGTCGACGTGGTTCGTCGTCAGCGCGATGAGCACCTCGGAGTGCTTGGTGTCCACGCCGTCGATGACGTTGAGGATCGCGTTGACCTTGTCGTCCCGATCGGTGGCGACGAGGCGATCGATGTCCTCCGCGAAGACCATGGCCGGGCTGTATTGCTGCGCGAAGTAGATCGCAGCCTGGAGGTCCTCGATGTGATCGAGATAGATGAAGGTCCAGCCGTTGTCCTGGCACTTCTTCGCGGCGACGTGGGCCGTGAGCGTCTTGCCGACGCCGTAGGGGCCGGCGAGCAGGACCCCGCGCTTCAACGGGATACCGTGGTCGCGGCAAAGCTGCGTCTTCTCGATGGGGGTGAACAGGTTGGTCCTGATCAGGTCCATCGTGTCCTTCTTGAAGATCAGCTCTTCCGCCTTCACGCCCGAGAGGTCGATGAACCTCGGGTTGAAGTCGTCGGGTTGGGCCTCCTCGGGGTCGGGGAAGTGGACTCGGATCGCCTCGCCCCGGTAGATGCTCTCGTCGCGCACGATGTCACGACAGGACTGAGCGAGCTTGCTGATCTCCTTCTCGTGCTTCCTCTTCACCTGACCGGTGATCAGGAAGACGGGTCGCAGGTTGTCCTTGAGGAACATCCCGCACTGGATGAAGCCATCGACGCCGGGGACCTCCATGCGGCCCCACGGGACCTGCACGACGTCGTTCGAGTCGGGGCTGATCTGAACGCCGACCATCTCGGGCGGGTTGGGCCCGAAGAAGCCGGGGGTCGGGATCAGGTTCGTCCACCCGTAGGTGCGCGCCATCGCCTTCGCCAGCGCGTAGGCACCATCGAGGGGGTACGCATCCACGTACTCCTTGATCGTGACGATTCTGTTCTCCTCGTGGTCCTTCCGCATCAGCCAGACGATCGCGTCGTCCGCAGCCATGCCGTCGGGCAACGTGATCTGCTTCGTCTGCTTCGAGTGCTGGACGTCCACGATCTTGTCGCGGACCCGAACACCGTCGACCCGTTCCGCAGCGACCTGGAGGATCCCGTGCTTGCCGAGCTTGTCGAGGTCGGGTGCCGCCTCGGCGTCTCTTGCCTTCTTACTGCTTGCCATTCTGTGTGCCTTTCTATCTTTCTTCCGCCGGGACTCGGCGGATCATCCGTGTTGCGCCCGGTAGTGCTCCGGGCTGAGGGCATCGCGGTCCGTGAACCGGGCGATGATCTCCGTGAGGGTGATCGCGGACGCGCCGCGGATCCCCAGCTTCTCCTCGACGAACTGGACCGCGAGGAATCCGTGCCCCCGCTCCACGAGCATCGAGGGGCTATGAGAAAAGTTGACCAGGGTCACGAGTACCGAATCAGACGTGCCCGAAGGGGCATCACCCACCGGGGTGAACACCAGCTCGTAGCGCGTACCGTCCCCAGGACAGTACTCGATGAACCGAGAGCCGCCCTGTAGGTCCCGGTCCTTGGTGATCGCCTCAGCGATCGGCTTGCTTCTCAGCTCCATCATCGCGTCCTCCTTCCCGCACCACGTGCGGAATCGAAACCACTTGTACCAACTAGCGAGAGATTGTCAAGAGGGATCTTCACGAAACATTAGGATGCCGTGAGGACCCTCTTCGTCGGGCCGCGCATACACGATCCGGAGCGCCTCGGGGTCCGCCTCGCCGCAGCTCCCACAGCGCTTCGGAACGAGGGTCCCGACGTACAGCGTCCCGCAGTGGCGCGCTACGACCACGTGGTCGCTCCCCTCGTCGAAGTAGGGCTTGGCCGCCACCGCGACAGCCCGCACGAGCTGATCGACCCCCTGCCCGCTCAACTCCTCAGGGAGGTCGGTATCGTCAAGCCGCATCAGTTGAGGTCTTCGGGGCGATCGGCGGATCGGGAACACCGACCGCTCTCAGCATTTCGAGCAGCTCGACCGGGCTGTCGGCGGAGTCGAAGACCACACTCGCCGGGAGGTCCCCACCCGGGAACGTGCTCATGAGCTTGTGAAAGAGCTGGTGCAGGGACTCCTCGCCCTCCCCCATGACCGAGCGGGCCTTCGAGCCGATGCACGCACAGACGGAGAGGTAGTGGAGGTACGGTATGCCGGACTGTGCTGCGACCTCCGCGCCGGCCGCGATGCAGCCCTGAGCGAAGCCCATCATGATCTCCAGCCGGTGGCCCTCCCCGAACGGAGCACCCTTCGATCGCGCCTCGGCCTCGGACTTCTGGAGGGCCTCATGGAAGTCGGCGAGGAGCTTGTCCTTCACCTGCCTCCGAATGCCCTCGACGACCCTCTTGCTCCTGCTATTCATCGGACACCTTCTCTTCCTCGGACTCCAACTGAGCTGCCGCCTGACGCATCAGCTCGACCGCCTCCTCGGGAAGTCCCGGGGCCTCGGCAGAGAGCCCCCACCGCTCGTACTCCTCTTGGGTCTGTTCGAGCAACTTGACGCCGAGCCGAGCGAACTCCCGACCGTCGTGCCGACCCAGGACACCACGCTCTTCGAGGTCGATCACGAGGGCCGTGTGGTCGAGCGCGACAACGGAGTTGATCAACTGCTTCCGTACTGCCTCGATCATCCTCGCACCTCGACCCATGTTGTCCTCGATCGGACGGTCACCTGTCTTCAGCCCCGCGACGAACTCAGCAAGGAGGAAGAGCTGCGTGTCGGCGTTCTGGATCTGCTCGTGCGCGCGCACGAGAACCGCCATCGTCGCCTCCAGGGTCTTCTGCCGGGGGCTCCCTTCGGGAGTCTTCGCCCCACCCACCGGGACCGGATCCGCACCGCGGAACGAGAACCCCGGACGCTCCTCAGGCTCCTCCTCAGGTACATCCACTTGAAACTTCGCCATCACCTACTCCTTCTAGCCAGATCTCATCCGGCTTGGCTCGAAACCGTATCAACAAGCCCCCGGATAGTCAATCCGATTCTAGGTCCGCCGCGCGCCACGTCTCCAAGGCCTCCGCGACCGTCTCGCGCACATGCGCGCCGCACTGGTCTCGGGGAACACCCTGGTCCGCATCGAGCACGTCTCCAAGCGCCAACCCCACACACTGGAGGGCGTCGTAAAGCTCAATCGAGATGAGGTCGGGAAGTTGGTCCTTCCGCTCGCCATGGTTGTGCCAGACGCTCACCACCCGCTTGCCCCGGTCGAGGGGCGTCAGCGCGAGCGGGTCATTCTCCTCGCTCGGCTCCTCGTCTTCGGCCCCAGGCTCCCGAGCGGTGTCTGAGAGCTTTTGTGCGAGCGCCTCGTTGATCAGCCCCATCACATAGTCCTCCGCTTCCGCAAGGAAGTGAAAGTCCATGTCGTCTTCGGTCGACTCGGAGATCCCCAGGTCGTTGGGGTGGAGTAGCCGGTAGTCATCGGAGAGCGAGACGTACACCTCGCTCCAGTCGTCGGGATCGTGGAACGCGATCGCACACCATGCGAGGAACTCCCCGTTCACTGTCAGCGTGGCTGCGGGCTCACACATGCGCGGGGTACGACCCGCCTTCCACTCCAACGCGAAGACCCGGCCGAACCGACTGACCGAGACGTTGATCTTGCGCTGCATAGCTACCAGGTCGCCCATATCGAAACCCTACCCGGCGCTCGGGCCGGTGCAATAGGCGAGCGCTGCGCGGTAAGCGAGCTTTCGCCCAGCCTCGTCTGTGTCATCTGTCGATCCGTAAGCGATGTCCCTCATCAGGACCTCCGACTCCTGCGTCACCGTGACGCGCCAGACCCCGTCAGGCAGATCAAGACTTTCGACGTGGATGGAGCACCGCTCCAACCAGGCCGTCTGGTCGGCGTTGAGGTCGGCGTAGCACCCGCCATCCATCATCACGGGCACTACTCGGTCAGCGCTGACTTGAGAGCCTCGAAGACTCTCTTTCGATCCGTCTCGTCGTTCAGGCAACATGCGTCGCACTCCCCCAGTGCTTTGGAGATCCTCTCGTCCAAGTCTACGGGAACCAGGCGAAGAAACTCTATCCCCTCCTCGACCGCTAGGACATCCTCGATCCCCGTGGACTCCTGAGCGATCGCTCGCGCTCGGCGGATCACCGACTGGAATGGAGCCCCTCCCTTGAACAGGCACGGAGGGAGAGCCATCACGACAGCTTTCCCCACTGCACCTCGCAGCGTCATCTCGTAGTCATCGACCTTGATCTCCATTCCGTCCTTCGGGATGAGCCCTACTGTCTTCCACTTCATCGCCTGCGTCCTTGTCGTTTTTTGGACCCCCTCGAATCGATCTGAGAGGGTCTCTCCATGTCCAACGTCATTCAGCTCTTCACCTGGCCCGTCCACCTCGCGCACCCCGACGACGAATGGGAGGCCCTCTGCGGGGAACCCTCGCCCGAGATGCTCATGGAATCGAGCACCGAGCCTCTCCCCGGCTACTCCGTCTGTGAGGCCTGCGAGGCCGCACGCTCGGCCTCGATGTCCACCTCGACCACCGAGTAGCCCTCCGTCTTGAGGCGCTCCAGCTTTCTCTGGACCTGTTCCTCGGGGGCCCACCAGCACTCACAGCCCCAGACCACCTTCCCACTGTCCAGCCGGATTCGGGGGTTGGGGCGCGAGAACTTCTGCATCATGTCGGCGACCCAGCCTACCGGCATCGGGTCCCCCGCACCGGCCACGTGGTCGCCCTCGTAGACCCCGAAGCCGAAGATCTCGACCGTCTTGGTCGACTCGTCGGTGCCGCAGATCGCCCCGACCCTCGCCCCGACCCTCATCCCTGCATCCGATCCAGCCGCTCGAAGAACGCCGTGGGCATCTCTCGGGTGTGCGGATATATCGACGCATCCGTCGTAGAGCCGTCCTTCTCGACAGGCTCCCAGGTCACCTCGTTCGGTCCCCAGTCGTCCTCCCAACGAGGGTCGATCTTGTCCATCGTCTCACTGTAGAAGGTCTCCTGCGGGGAGTCGCAATCAGCCGCCTGGTAGGCATACCAGAGCGCTGAGAGCAAGTCCCAGGCGTAGCCCTCCGGGTATCGGAGATTGTGCTCCTCCGCGCATGAGTACGTGCGCGCTACCGCAGGGTGCGCGGATTGATCTTCGGGCACCGCATCAGGCACGCTGATCTTCCATCCCGTCATTCGACCTGCTCCTTCCTGGATGTTGCGAGAGCCTCGGCAGCTTCTCTCTGAGCCGCGAAGCCCTCTCTGAGGGCCGCCTCGCCCCGCGCCTGGGCCTTCTCCTCAGCCGACACCGTCCCGGACACGCGGGCGTCTAGGAGCCGCTGGAGGGCCTTCCTGAGACGCCTCTCGGACTGGACGAGCTGATCTACGCCTCGGACGATGTCCAGCTCGCGGATCTCCTTGCCCTCGGGCACGGTGAACACCAGACGCCCGATATCCGTGAGCGCAGTGGACAGCCTTCGCCGTACCTTCGCCTTGCGACCCTCAAGCTCGTTCTCTTTGGCCATGATCACTCCGTCCCGAAGTGCTTCATGAAGGTGTCCTTGATCGCTCGGACTGCACGCATGTCTTCCACGAGGGAGCGGGCCTGCTCCATGCCTTTCCGGCCTTCGTCATCCAGCTCCGCGAGGTCCTCGTCGGTCGCGAGGCGGGTCTGCGGCAGCGGATCCTCGAAGCGAAGGGTCACGCCGCAGTAAGCGCAGATCGAGAAATCTCCAGGCCGCGGAACCGCACCGTTCGGACCGCTTGCCGCATCGAGGACCGAACCGCAGCTCGGGCACGGGAAGCCCTCAGCCGCTCGGTGCATGTGCTCATCTACCTTTTCCATCGAGGTCGTCCTCCTTCCCGCACTCCATGCGGAATCAAGACCCCTTTTGTACCAACTAGCAGGGGATAGTCAAGCCCCTGCGGTGCCTGGAGACGACCGAGGTCAGCCGTACTCTACAAGCTCCGCGTGTCCTGCTCCGACCAGCGCAGCGTTGAGGCTGACAAGGTCCCCATCTCGGTAGATCTCGGCGATCCAACGACCGTACTTCCCGGTGTGCAACTTGTCCCCGTCATGGGAGACGATGCGCACGGGCGCATCGAGCACTGTCCCAAGGCCCTTGGCAGCCTCAACGAGCCAGTCGATCACGAAGCTCTCGGCAGCAAGGCCCGCTGCGTACTCCAGGCTCTCCTGCTTCACACCGTGAATCTCGGGGGTGTTGATCCCGTGTAGCCGCACACGAATGTCCACGGATGCCGTGAACCCCAAGTCCACCCGCAGATCGAGGGTGTCCCCATCCACGACCTTCAGCACCTTCGCGTAGTATTCCCAGACCATCAGGTGCTCTCCGTCTTGCTCAAACAGTACATCGTGCCCGTCCCTCTCTCCCCGAGCACGGGGACATCGCTCTCAAGGCGCACGCGCAGGCGCATTCCTTGGCTGGAGTACAGCTCGTTGATCGTGCCGTACCAGAAGGGGAAGCCGATGCGCGGTTGTGTGAACCCACGAGGACCGGGCATCGCAGGGATCTGCGGGTAGGCGCCACGCGCATCGTCGATCAGTTGATCGATGGTGTCGTAATCTTTCCCGCCAAGCCGGATGAGCGTCCCGTCAGGCAGCGGGCCGCCGCTACTCACCGCGAGCGTCGGAGCGAACACCTCCACCGGACCCACGATCTCGTAGACGATGGCTGACTGGAGCTGTGCGTCGAGCGAGAACTGAAGCTCGGAGTCGATGATCTCCAGTTCCTTGCCTGTGTCCGGCACCAGCTCCCACTGGCTCGACCCTGCGTAGCTGTACTCCGCGACGACCACGCCCGTTTGCGCCGCTGCGAAGGTGATGGTCCCGGCCGCGTAGTCGACCGTGAAATCTCCGCCGCTCGTGGCGAAAGGCGCACGCTGCGTCTTGGGCACGCCATCCACTGTGACCGAGACAGCCCAGCCGTTGCCACCCGCCGCGATGGCGTCCGCAACCAAGTTGCGCTCGTAGAGGTACTTGCCGTGCGTCAGGTCGATCCAGTTCGGGTGGTGGCCGTTGAAGGTCAGCCCGTCACCGGAGTCCGTGAGCGTGTCTGTGGTGCGCGTGCTCGCCTGGAACCATGTTGTGGAGTCAGCGAAGTTGTGCGTGGCGGCGATCAAGTCGGAGCCCTTGCGCCCGGCGATCTGCACCACGTTCTGGTCGCCAGAAAGCACCGTGTAGGGGACGCCCGCTGCGTTCGTAGGGTCCTGAATGCCGAGTCCTGTGTGTGCTGCCACGAGCTGGTCGAGAAGGAGCTTTTCCTGCGACGTCAGGGCGGCCTTGAACACGACGACAGTGTCCCCGTACAGGTGGTCAAGCGCGACAGTGATGGCGCTGTCCCGAATCTCCTGCGTGAGCTGGCTCAAAGATGGCCCGGTCACTGAGGGATCGAGGGACGTGAAATCCGTTAGTAGGTAGCTGTAGTCCGTCATCCGACCCTCGTGAGTCTCAGTCGCGACTGGTAGACCGTTGCTTGGTAGTAGCTGCTACCCGTCGCGAAAAGGAGCTTGATAGTGTGGGCACCTGGCGAGAGCATCCCCTCCCAGAAACCCTGCACGGGATGTATTTTGTTCGTACCCGACCGGCTTCCGGACACACTTATTCCCCCTCCAAGATCCCATGGGTTTTGAACATGGCGTGCGACCACTACACCGTCCACAAGAACCTCGGCCTTGAAGGCATAGTAGTAGTAGTTTAGAGCCCACTCGTAGTACCAGTCGAGCGAGTACGTCCCGCCCTCGACCGTGGCGTTGAGCGTGTTGGCCGCGAGCATCGAGGTCGACGTGTGCGTATTGGGCTTGGGGACTTCCGAATAGAATCGCTCCGGCTCAAACCTCGGCACAGTGGTGCGAACCCAGACCGCAGCCCTGGAAGTTGTGTCGGTGCAGACGTACAGATCCGATCCCACGAACCACCGTGACCCCAAGACGTACCCCTGCGAGGCGCCATCAAGCACCGATGGAGGCACGGTATGCGCCGTCTCCGCGAACTGCTCCGCTGGCGTGGCCTCACCCGTGTGAGCCGCTACGATGCCGTCCAGAGTAGTTTGCTCTGCCGACGTGAGCGTACCGAGGAAGACGAACGTGTACGTCGGGCCTTCAAGGTTGATCCCGTCAAGCGCAGAAGCGATGGAAGATACTGCGATCTCCGACGTCAACAGGGTCAAGTTGGGAACCCCTTGACCTACGGAAGTGAAGGCTGACAACGGGTAGGAATAGTTCACGCGACCCTCCAGAACTCAACCGTCGCGTCGTAGATTGTGGAGGCGTTTCCGCCGCTGTCCGTTCGCCAGTCCACAGTGATCACGGGCGCAGCGCCGGGGGATAGCGTGAGATAGAGAACTCGTGATGCGAGGTAGCGTTGCGTCGTTCCAGATGGGTCAGCCCCCGCCGCGTCCTTCGGCTCTTGCTTGTGGATCTCACCTTGCGTTACGCCGTCAACCTGAACACGACCCTCGAAGTCGTTAGTCCTACTATCGTGGTTCCAGACGTAGTTGATTCCTACGCGGTATGTACCTCCGATCACAGCCGGGACGTTCAGCGTCGCCTTGGTCTGCCACGCGGTGCTCGTCGTGGTTGAACCTCCGGGGGCCTCGGCCTTCACAAACTCGGTTCCGAAGACCGGAGCCGCCGCGCCGCCCGCCGTGATCTCTGCCCAAGTGACAGGGGTAACCGATGCGAGAACCCAGAAGGTCGCGTCGGACTGCTGGTACGCAACCTTGCCAACGTCAGCCGCAACTACGCTCAGCGCGAGTCGGGCCGTAGCGTCCGCGACATCCCAGTTGTGGATGACGTGGATGCCCTCGTTCGGCCCTTGATCCTTATGCCGCGCTACGGTCATGGCTGACCCTCCCGAAGCATGGCTGCAAGAGTTTGCATGACCCTCAGCACGTCTTCGCGCTTCAGTCTGATCTGCACCACACCATCACGCTGCGACTCGAACTGCGTTTCGTCCCCCAACGTGAGCACCAACGTGCAGCCCGAGGTCTGCCCCGAGTGCGTCAGGAGCATCTCGCCTTCTTGTCCGCGGTCGATCAGCATCACACCACCAATAGCACGCCGTCGTCATTCACAAGCCACCCGTCACAGCTCGTGATGGGAACTTCCACGGTGAACGAGGTGCCGTCAGCGGAAAACAACACCTGTCCCACCTGAGTCGCAGGCGGGAGAGCACCCCCTCCTTGCTGCGTGAGGCTCCTCACCTGTCCTCCAACGAAGGCCACCAGGTCGCCGCTGACGAGCCGAACGAGGCCCTCCTCTGCCGGAGGGCCCTCGGGAGTTTGATCCAGCATCAACAGGTCGCTGACGACCTCGTCGCGGGTGCTCATAGCTTCTCCGCCTTCGCCGCTTCCGCCTCCGCTCGCCTCTCCGCCAGCTTCGACACGGGACGAACGCCGGCTTGCCGCCTACCGTGAGCAGTGCCTTCCGAGTTACCCCTCAGCCTAGAGGCTTCGGCGTCGTAGATCACCTTCGTCGCCGCGACCGCAGATCGCAATCCAGCGACTCGACCATTGGCGCCGAGGGATTGCTGCAACGCCTCGCGTGCGGCTTGAGCCGTCACCGCGATGCACTTGGTCACCGTGACCTTCACGAGCCTCGCTTCGTCGAGCCCGAGTTCCCCTGCATCCACTTGCGTGTCCGCGGACGCGAGCAACGCCTCCATCTGTTGGCCCGCTCGTACTAGTGCGCCGTGGGCCCCCTCCAGCCGGTGTGCGACCCCCTGAGCGGCCTCCGCCATGTCCTCCAGCTTCGACCCGATGGTCGAGGCTGTGCTCATCTTGATCTCTGTGCGCTCCATCAGGCGTAGGCTACCACGGCGATCACGTCCTTGTTCGCCTTGAGTTTGAACTCGAACTTCAACTGACCGAGCGCCAACGAGGTGCCGGGGTAGTAGTCGTTGTTGGCGGTCGCGTCGGCGCCGGGGCGCAACAGCTCGCCGTTGAGGTACACGTCGTAGTCGGCGAGGAACGCTCCCGTGCTCAGGTCCGGCAACTGCACGTCGAGGTTGGTACCGCCCCCTGACCCGCCCACGTCCGTGTCTGCGTTGACGTTCGCGATGACGTTCGCGAAGACCTTCGTGACCCGTGCGCTCGCCGAAGCCGCCGCCTGGTCCACGAAGATGCCATCGAGGAACGCGCTCTCGGGCACGCTCGACCAGTCCAGGCGCCGAACATAGGAGTAGTTGATCGTCGCGCCTGCGATGTCCCCCACTGGACAAGCCAGGAGGCCATCGCCAGTCGTGTTCTCGATCACAAAACTCAACTGCACGCGCTGAGTCGTGTCGTTGAAGGTGTGGCTGTCCGTAGCGATCTCCGACTGGAGGAGCGCCCAGATGCCCTTGCCACCGCTCTGAATCGGCTGCCCGGTCGCCGCATCGCGCACGACGCAGAGGTTGACTGGACGAAGGGCGTTCAGACCTGCGACGACTGCCAGCGAGTGCGTACCGAACGTGCCGCCGTGAGCAGCGACGACCGCCCCCGAGGTCGTGACCGCACCAACCGCTGCCGTCTCCGTCGGAGTTTCCGACCCGGACACGCTCAGCACCTCCCAGTTCTGTGCAGCGGTCACCGTGATATCAGTGAGGACCTGCGTGCGGAACAGCATCCCCTTCGTGTTCAGCGAGCCGACGCTGGTGCTCGTGGTGAGCAGGTCGTTGCCGCTCAGGGGGTCGTGCCAGTTTACCTCCCCACTCAGGCGCTTCAACTGCGAGCGGAGGTTGTTGAGGTCGTCCTCGATCGACGTCGCGCCGGTCTCCATGGTGAGCCCGGCAGCAATCGTGTCGTCATAGACGTCCGAGTTGCGGATCTGCTCATCAGGTCGGGCGAAGGTGCGGGCCATGGTCGATCTCCTGCTACCTCATCCTGACCCGTGGAGCCCCCCTCAGGCAAGTTCGAGCCCGCGTACTACGTGTACTTGTCGAGAGCTTCCTCTATCCGCTTGATCCTCGCCTTCGCCTCGACCATCTGCCTCCTCAGATCCTCGATGCTGGACAGGGGCCCCTCGGTGCTCTCCGGGGGCTCCCATGCCTCGATCGTAGTCAGTCTCAGACAATCGGGGTGGAGGTAGAGATGGGCCTCCCCTCCCGGACCGACCAGGATTCGACGGCTCCTCCAGGACTGCTCATCGCTGGACTCCAGGAGGATGCTGTCCCCAATCATGACGGAGCGATCGAGGAACAGTTTCCCTTCGCGCTCCGACCACTCCCTGGACTCGGAGTCGATGACGACGCGGTTGATGTACTGAGTGATGTTGCTCATCCGCGCATCTTCTCAGCTTCGGCGGCGTGGGTCACGAGGCTTTCGGCGAGGGCCTTCGCATCCTCGGGGTCCATCCCCAGCCAGGCGATCGACTTCCCGAACTCCAGGACGACCTTACCCTCCTCGGTGCGTCCGACTCTCAGCACCAGCTCCCCTTCGTCGTGCGCGTTCATCTTGCCCTTGGGAAACTCCCCCGTCGGGCCGACCTCTTCCTTCGTCATCTCGATCTCCTTCGCCGGGGCTTGCCCGGTCCGCTCATCGGGTCTTCTTCCCCTGCACGTCGTACTGGTGCCCGAGCAACGGACCCTCCAGCTCGCCGCCCCGCACGTGCGGCTCGATCCAGAGGACCTTCCGCAGGCTCCACTTCGGACCGTAGGCCTGGTTGCGCCAGTGTCCGCGCACGAGGCTCTTGAACCTCAGCTTTCCACCCTGTCCTCGACCCTCCGAGACGGCTCGCTTCAGGTTGTGGTCGATCAGCACCCGAGAGCCGACGAGCCAGCTCCGCTCCGCGAGCACGGCCTGGACGCGCCGCTTGCGCTGCTCGCGGGCCTTCTTGCTCTTGGCCTTCTGCTTCCGGATCTTTCGGGCCCTCTCCTCGTTCACGTGGATGACGTCCGCATTGGGGGAGCTGAGGTAGAGCAGGACGTTGACCACGAACTGCCTGACCAGTTCGCGTAGTTGGCGGTTGGTCAGCTCGATGCCACCAAAGCGCCCGTTGATGTCGCTGTCGTGTGCGAGGACCCGATGGTCCCCTCGGGCCTCGACGGACGCGCGGTCCAGCGCGAACATCTCCTCGACGGTCATCGAGCCGTCGAAGAGCGGAACGGATAGGTAGGCAAGATTGTCGTCGGCGGGATCGACGCTGTGCTGGTTGGGCTCGCAGTAGCACATGACGAACAGCCTGCGCCCCGGGTGCTGGGCGACGTCGGAGTAGCGCGTCATGGCGGGCTTGCAGTGACCTTCAACGACGGAGATCGACCGGACCTCATGGCGCCCCGTCTCCGCGTGGTCCCACCACAGGAGCCTGGGCGGCAACTCGATCAAGAACCCCTCGAACGGGGTCTTCACGTCCTGCGCGTAGACGCCTCGGATCTCCGTGGTGAGCAGTCGCAGCGCGAGCGCTTCGGAGAGGCTGAACCAGGTCGGCGACTGGGCTACGCCGAGCTGTCGCAGCGCGGAGTAGTGCAGGGCTGCATTGAGCCAGGAGTCGGTGCCCCGCAGGTCGAGCGCTCGGTTCCCCCATATGCGGGAAAACCCCTCATAGGCGGGGTGCTCGGGGTCGAGGCAGTCAGCAAACCATGTCGTCTCGGGGAGGTCCCCCTCGCAGGCGACGATGGCGCTCATGAGGCGGATCACTGCCATCTGCCGGTGGACCGGCTCGCCAGCCTCCCACGCCTTGAACGCGCGCCTAGACGCGCGCTTGAAGTCATCGAGGGTAGGAACGGGGATCAGATCAGACATAGGCTCAGCTCCTAGCGGGACGCTTCCCACTTCGGAGCCGGTCTAGCACGTTTCCCCTTGACCGTCAACCGCACTCGATCTTCTCGGACAGTGCCCAGCCGCATTCAGCACGCAGGGTGAGGTCCTCAGCCTGAGAGATTCCCAGGAGCCCCCCGTGGAACTGTAGGTCTCGTTTGCGCCCGAGGTCCTTCCACTCGCAGTCAACGCTCACCAGACCCTCGGGGAAGCCGGAGTAGCAGGGGCCTTGGTGTGGCATCCGCCCGGTCTCCGACAGCGTGATCACGTAAGGGTTGCGCACGCTGCCCTCCCGCGGGTGAGGGAGGAACGGAAAGAGGGTGTTGACCCAACCGTTGACGAAGGGGCCGCCTGAGCCTCCTCCGTTCTTGTAGGCTGAGCGCCAAAACTCAACGTCGATCTTACCCTTGGCAGTTGCAACGAGCTGATCGAGCACAGGCATAAGCGCATCGGACTACCACCGGAGCCCGCCTTCGAGGGGGATGACAACACCACCCTCGCTTGTGGCCTCGAACTCCGCTAACGCCCGGAACCGATCTCGCACGCTGACCCAGTCGGCGACTGTGCCTTCGAGAGTGATCAGAGGGAATCCGCACAACGTGCGCATCCCGTAGCTGAAGTACTCGCTCAGCGCCTTCATCATCACGATCTCGGACGCGAGCCTCTCGTCCTCCCCGGTTGTGCTGAAGTCGGCGACAAAGAGGTCACGTTTCTTGCCGATGTGCTCGGCGATGGCCTTAGAAAACCGGTGCAGTGCTGCGGGCCAGTCCATCTTTTCCGCGTTCGAGTGAGGGAGATCGACGACGAGCTTTTCCTTCCCTTCATGTTCGACGAAGTGGTGACGGAGGGCCTCGGCGTTCTCCACGATGTGGGTCGCGAAGCCTTGCGCGATGCAAAGCCAAACGCTGTCAGGAGAGATCGAAAGAGGGAGGTGCTCGTTGTGAGCGGTCGCCATCGCTGCGAGGAACGGGTTGCCCTGCATCTCGATCACGAGGTCCTTCTTCGAGGCAGCGTGAACGATCTGTGTGTTGCACACCCCGCGGCTGTAGTCGTGGCAACGGTAGCGGGTCTGGACGTGCTGTCGTGCCTCGGCAGTTTCCATGGACGCCCCGCAATAGGGTTTCACATCATCGATCTTGAAGGTTGGCATCGTCTGAGTCTCCTATGTACTCGCCCTCGGCGTTGTAACGCTCAGGGAAGAGAAGCCGATCTTGGTCCAGGTTAGTCTGGACCAACTCGTCGACCGTCTCGTAAAGCTCGCCGTCGGCTTCGCTCTCCTCGAACTGTGCGAGGACCTCCGGCTTCGTCATGAGTGTAAGCCGCAACGCGATGTTGGGCACTCGGTGCTCACGCTGGTTGAGGAGCCAGCCCACGCACGGCTCGACTTCCTTCTTGGGCTTGTGCCGGTCCTGGTGGCAGCCGAAAGATCTCGCTGAAAAGAAGTCACCCTCGGCTACCTCGATGTCTCTTAGCATCAGGTACATGGTCGGGTGCCAGTACGCGAGCTTGGCGTCCTTCCGGAACGGGCAGTTGGGACAGGGCTTGCGGCGCGTCACAGGCCGAACTCCTCCTCGTCCTCTTCGAGCGCCTTGAGCTGCGCATCGGTCGTGTCCTGGCACGCCTGACACTGGTAGCTGATCCTCGACTCGCGGAGAGAGATTTCATCCCGGAAGTCCCCGGGGGCCATCTGGGTCGATCGGCAGATGACGCACTGACCCTTCCGCGGTGTGCGACCGAAGGCTGCCCGCGCGAGCAGGTCCACCGCGGCCTGCACCACCGGTGAGCGCTCCGAGCGCTCTGGCGCGGGCGGTACGTAGGAGGTCTGGTCCATCCTCAGATGGTCGATCGGAACGTACCCGATCAGCCCCCGTACCCTGAGCGATTCGTAGAACTCCCGCGCGTGGGGGTAGAGATCCTCATAGGGGGCGTTCGAGAGCCAGAAGACCTGAGCGTTGGTGAAGGTCGACGAGGGCTTGCGCCCGAGAAGCCCGTTGAGCTGGTCCAGGGCGCCCCGAGAGAGCCGAAGGGTAGTCTGTTCGACCTCCGAGTCGTCCGCGGGAGGGGGCGGCCTCGTAGCCCGCCTCCAGTGCTGCCCGCCCCAGTCGTAGTTCTCCGGATCCACTCCGAGAAAAATGTACGGCGGGACCGCCTCGAAAGACCAGCGCGTCGGATCGAGCACCCGA
>Ga0114931_10000200_pt1 | contig 68321 bp, 54 predicted proteins | sample 2SBtaG_FD_89579 | JGI IMG/M metagenome (GOLD analysis project Ga0114931, IMG submission 89579) | Deep subsurface microbial communities from Kolumbo volcano to uncover new lineages of life (NeLLi) - 2SBTROV14_V59a metaG | ecosystem: Environmental > Aquatic > Marine > Volcanic | place: Kolumbo... | reverse complement strand
GCGGGGGCTCCGAGCGTGCTCTCGAGGCCGTCCCAGAGTTGGCGGACGTATACCCACTCTTTGGCTCCCTTCCACAAGGCAAACTCAACCGGCGCCAGACGCACCGAAACCGGCTCCAGCGGATGACCGAGCAGGAAGGCGATCCGTCCGACGAAGCCCATCGGATTGAAGAGAATGTTGTTGGCGAGCAGCACCACAGCGACCGCCGAGCCCGCCATCGCAAGTGCGGGGCGCGACCAGATCTCCGCCAGCCCGCGAGCACGAACCCGCCCGGCGAGCGCCATGACCGGCAGCGGCAGCAGAAAGGAAAACCCCTGCTCCTTGCTCGACACCGCCATCGCCGCGGCAGCGCCAAGGGTTGCCCACGGCAGCCACCTATCCGAGTCCCTGGCGACGATCGCAGCGTACAGGGCGAGCAGCAACCAGAAGAGATAACCGATGTCGAGATTGGTCGTGTGCGCGTAATAGATAACCGGGTACGCCGTCGCGACGAGGAACGCTCCGACCCGCGCTGGCCAGAGCCCCAGGAGTCTTCTCCCGATACCGTAGGTCACGGCGACGACACCGAGTGCGAACAACACGTTGAGACCGCGCCCAATCATCGCCATGACGAACAGCGCATGCTCGGGATCGGCGAAACCGTACGGATACTCGGTGGCCGGCGACGTCCAAGCGCCGCTGACGTACTGCCACGCCAGGTACGGGCTGGTGACGAGGAACAGCAGGAACGGATACCCGAGAGGGTATTTGAAGTAGTACCATCCAGAATTCCACTCGGCGAAGGATCGATAGACGATCCCGAGGCTGGTAACCGGCCCGATTGCATCGGCGGCCCACGACGAGTTGCCATTCGGCAACCCCCACGCGAGCTGCCAGCTAAACAGCACTGCCGATACGATGAGCAGCCCGATCAGCCACGGATCGGCAACGATCCCCCGAAAAACCACGAACATCCGCGCTACTTGCCCCCTACTTGCCATACGACAGCACAGGTCGGCTACACCGCCGATCGCGGGTGGCGCCCCCTCCCAGCTGCGCTTCAGATCTTGCTGAACCAGGTCCAGAACGCCTTCATGTACTGATCCGGCTGGCGCGCCAGCCGGAACCGGAACGACAGAAGCAGATTGTCCCAAATCGCACTTCCATTCACTCCGAGCTCGAGCATCTTATCCGGAATCGCGATGCGAAGATTCCACTCCTCCGGCTGGCCATACTGAACCCAATCCCCCTCCTCCCGCGAAAAGTCGATGTACCAGTCGCCCCCCTCCGGCCCGTCGACACGCCACCACACGGTGATGCCGATCTCGTTGGCGATCGCAGGATCGGCACCGAGCAGGCGCGTGAAATAGGCTCGAAAGCGCTCGTACAGGCCGGGCGATGCAGCCGGCTCGCTGGCAAAATACTCGTCGATCCGCTCCTGCATCCGATCACTCAAAGCACGCACTTCATCTTGGCGATGGGCCCAGTCGGGCGCCGGGTTGAGACGGCGGTGCCCGCTCGCCTCGCTCCAACGGTCGCCCGGATTCATCTGGATTCCCTCGATCTCGGGTGCCCCCGCCGTCAGCGCCGCGACTGCATCCGCCGGACTATTCGAGTAGCTGTCGTCGTTCATGAACAACTGGTCCTTCGCCAACAACGCGAAGTTCCCAGCCGCCGGTACCGCCCGCTTGGTACGCAGAAGCTTCGCCCAATTGACGAACTCCTCGACGTGCGACCTCTTGGAAGCGAGCGCCCGCTCCCGGCGCGATTCCGGCGAGAGCTCGAAACAATTGGGATACTGACTCGCGCCGGTGAACGTCAGAAACGCCAGATCGATATCGAAGTTCGTGCCGAGCTCTGCCAGCGTCTGATCGGAGAGATGGCAATCGTTGACATTAAAAATCGTATTCTCCGAGTCATGCACCATAATCGCACTGTCCTCCCACGCGCGATCGGGAGCGATCAGCCGGAGCGTCATCCCCGAGCCCTCGGGCTGGTACTCCGTGTAGAAGTCGAGCTCGTGGATGTTCTCGAATCCGAGACTGCGCAGGCGATCGCGAAACCGCTTCTTCTTGAAGTTCGCGATGATGATCTCGACCCCCTTGTCCAATCGCTCCAGCGTCGGCGGATCGAAGTGGTCGGGGTGTTCGTGCGAAATATAGAGATAGTCGATCTTGGGCAGATCGTCGACACCGATGGCCAGCGGCGGATAATGCCACCAGCTTCCGTGGTAGGTCGGATCGTTGAGCCATGGATCCATGAGAATGGTCTTGCCGCCCGTGTGCATCATCATGCACGCGTGGCCGATGTAGGTCACTTCCATACTTGCTGTCTCTCCTCAGACCGTTGATCCCATGCGGGTCGGCGCGTTCGCGACAAGTCCCTTTTGCCGCACCAACGTGACGTAGAGCGCTTCCATCTGTTTCACCATCGAGCGTGAAGAAAAGCTTTCGACCACGATCGCACGGCCCCGGCGCCCCATTTCGTGCATCGCCGTTTCATCGGACAAAACCTTGTCGATCGCATCGGCTAGGGGGTCCACCACCCGCGGCTCCACCAGGTAACCGGTGACGCCTTCGCGCACCACTTCGCCGGTACCTCCCACATCCGTCGCAACGACGGCCCGCTCCATCGCCATCGCTTCGAGAATCGCATTCGACATGCCTTCGTCATGCGACGAGAGGACAAATAGGTCGAACGCAGCGAGCACCTCCGGCATATCCGAACGGCGGCCGAGAAGATGGAGATCGCTGGTCATCCCGCCGGTCTCGACGAGAGCGCTCAGATCGCGATCGAGCTCGACCTCGCCGACGATGACGGCCTGCGTCCCCGGATGCCGCGCGCGAACCTTGATCATCGCCGCGAGAAACTCTTCGACACCCTTGCGCACTCGCATGCGCGTAACGATCCCAACCACCGGGCGGTCCGCTACAAGGCCGAGCCGCTCCTTGAACCCGCTCTCCGCCAGGGGCGAAAAACGATCCGTATCAATCCCGCTCGGGATCACCACCATCTTGTCCACGGGACACGACTCGTCGAGGTGGACGAACTCGCGAACCGCCTCGGCATTGGTCGTCACGCAGTCGCTGAGTGCGTTACCCACCTGCGCACCGCGCAACTCCCACCCCTTCATTTCGTGGCAACCGCGCTTGCTGGCGAGCACGATCGGCACACGCGCCAATCGCGCCGCAACCGAACCGACGGCATTGGCCCGCAACAGGTAGTTGTGCACGATGTCGGGCGCCTCGCTGCGCAGCCGGCGAGCCAACCCCATCGCGGCGGGAAGGACCTTCAGTGACTTGAACCCAGTCCGCACCCTGCCGTCCAGTATCCGCGCGCCCGTCGCCCGCGCATCGTCCAGAAGACTCCCCTCACCCGATAGAACGCAGAGAACTGGATCGAATCGTTGGCGGTCCAGCAGACGCAGTACCTGTACCAGATGCGTCTGGCTGCCGCCCACATCCATCCGGTTGATGGCGTAGAGGATCTTCAGGCGATCGGCCGCACTCATGTGTCGACCAGAGCGTCATTGATGGCTTGAATCAGCTCGTTGATTGACACCATCCCGTCATTGTTGCTGTCGAATGCCGGGCAGTCCTCAATGGGCAGACGGCCAAGAGCAATATTGACCCCGCGCACCAACTCGGCGATCGACACCCGCCCGTCGCCGTTGCAGTCGCCGACGAGTTGAAGATCGAGGATCGGATAGTGGTAGCCCAGATCCACCGCGCCCTCGTCGGGAGCCCGATCCACGCGGGTCGAACGAGTGCTCAATCCGGCGTCGAGCGCCGACAGGAACTCACCCGCGTCGATGGCCGCCACGCCGTCGGTATCGAGCTCGAACCTCGCCGCGGCACTATTGACGAACAGCGGCTCACCCAAACCGAACCAGAAATAGTCGAAGGTGTCGTCGATTTCCCTTTCATCGCTGAACGAATCGAGGACATTGAATCCGTTCTGCAGGCCGACCAGGTGAATTTCACGAGTCTCGTTGCTGCCAATCTGGATGGCATTGCCGAGCCGGTTGGCCACTGAAATATTGTAGCGCACCGTGGCGTGACTCGAATCGCCGGGCCCCGCCCCGACGAAGATCCCGTTGACCTCGTTGCCATACACGGTGTTGAAGGTGATCTCCGATCGCGGCGAACCCGCCGGGCAATCGGGATCACCGGTCGCACACGTCCCGCCGACCTGGATCCCGCCGCCGCTGCCGGCGGCGCCATTCCCGTAAACGAGATTGTCGAAAATCCGTACATCGCTCGCGTTGACCACCTGAATACCGCGCTGATCGTTGCCAAAGACCTCGTTGTGCACGACCTCGGCCCGGTGCGTTCCGGTCTGGATCTGGATGCCCGCTTCGCTGCTTCCGGTTACTTGAAACCCCTCGACCCGCACCGAACAGGAGTTGCGCAGGAGAAACGCAGTATCCGCACCATCCGCGTCGACCCGCACGCTACCCGGTGCGTCGCCAGTTCGCCGGCCGCTCGGATCGGCCCGCAAGATCACTCTGCCCGGTGCAGCCTCCGACCCACCGACGATGCGAATCCGCCCTTCCCGATAGATGCCCGGGCCGACTACGACTTCGACACCCGCCCGGGCAAGGTCGGCGGCGACGCCGATACTCGCGACCGCCGTCGCTGGTGTCGTCGGACGCTTGTTCGAATCGCGCCCCGATACCCGCACGAAAAGCGGCATGATCGACGAATCGACCTGCGGGATTCCGTTCTGGTCGGCATCCTCGTGGAAGCCCAGATCGGCGACGCCCGAGTCGGCTACACCGGACTCGCGAACCGAGCCGCTGATTCCAACGATTCGGACATCCGCGTATCCGGCATCGATCGCCGGGCTGCCGTTGCGAACGCGAAAGTCGGGAACCACGCCCGCCGGCGCGACGAACTCCGCATCGCCGCGAATATCATATACATTGAACGGGGTCGCCGGACCGTAGATCAGGTCCGGCGACGCGTTTCGCACCAGGTTGAAGCCGGCGACATAACCGCAACTCGATGGCGATTCACCGGCCGTTCCCTTCAGAATCCCAATCTCCCCCGGGTACTCGTCCGCACTCTCGCGTCCGTTGTCCTGGAGAATGTTGTTGAGCACGATGGCGCCCGGAGAATCAGCCTTCGGCTCGCCGATTTCGATACCCCACTGCTGGTTACCGTAGATCGTATTGTTGATGATCGTCGCCCGCGGTGAACCGAGCGGAGGCAGCGGCGTCCCACCCGTCCCCCGGTCCGGTGCGCCAACGCGAATCCCGTCGGCGCCGTTTTCGTAGATCAGGTTGTTGAAGATGCGGGTCGTCGCCGACGCGTTGAGCTGGATACCCGCACCACCATTGCCAAAACTGCGATTGTTCTCGAGTACGGTTCCCGTCGCGCCGCGGATGAAGACCCCGTGGCTGTCGTTACTAAAGGTCCGGTTGCCGACGATCAAGGCAGCGATCGGAACTTCGGTGTCTGGCGCACACTTGGGTTCAACGTCCGGCGCCCGAACGCACCCCTGAATGGCGATCCCACTGCCTCGACTGTCGGCGACGACATTGCCCTCGACGACCACCGTACCTTCACCGGCAACATCGATGCCACGGCCCGATCCCGAGTCGATTCCGCTGAAGAAAATCTGGTTGTTGCGCAAAACGATGCCACTGCTGTTGACCGTTTCAGCCGGATCGGAGCGGACCTGAATCGCTGCGTCACAGAACCCCTCCAGCTCGAAGCCATCGATGAGGACATTGGATATACCCAGCAACAGGAATCCCGTGGTCGGCACGCCGAGACAGGTCCCTCCGCCTGAGGGCGCGCGAATGATCACACGGCCGACGGCACGAAACTCCACCGGAAACGCGGGCGTTCCACCGGTCGACGGTGCAATATCGCCCTCGGTGTAGTCGCCCTCCTCGACGCAAACTACCTGACCCCGATTCAACAACGCATCCGCCGCTTCTCCGATAGTTGGGAAGGCGCGGCTCGAGCTGCGCCCTGCGCACGGGCCCTGCGGCGCCGACGCCCCGGCCTGCACGTAGAACGTACAACCGTCACTCGGATCGCCGCCGCACTCCACGGCACCGCCAAGGGCGGGCCCCGCCGCCAACCATGTGCAGAAAGCGAGGAGTAACCGAAAGCATGTTCGGAACGGCATTCGTTTCCTTACGAAGCGCGCCGACGGCCGAACCGCCACCGCACGAGGTTGGAGGGGGAGCACAAACCCCTTCCGCCAGATCAAAACAACGTATAGATGAAAGGCCCGAGGGCGGAGCTCTGTGCAGTCACCAACAACCCGCCGAAGGCGAGAAGCACCAGAACCATCGGGATCAGCCACCACAACTTTCGTTCCCATAGGAAACTGAGCAGCTCACCGGCAATTCCGAGGCGGCTGGTCAAACCTTCAGTAAATTTCATCGCTCCTCCATTATCCCCTACTCAAAGTAGTGATTCACGCAAAATAAATTGGGCCGTCAATTTTGCCGCCAGGGCGTGCCCGGCACTCGTCCAATGACCGTCGTAGACGTAGTGAAGCCGCTCCTCGCTCGCCGCCGCCCGTTCCGCAAATGCCGGATACAGCTGCAGACACGGCACCGCGCGCGACTCGCACCACGCGAGTACCCGACGATCGGGAGCTTCGAGGTCCCACTTGCCTTTCTGCAACCGTGGATAGAGCTCGCGCAACGTTTCCCACGAATCGCGGTACACGCGGTCGCGCGCAGTGACGATCACGATAGCAAACCGCGCGCCGCGCGCGGCGACAGCATCCCGCAGATCGTCCAGGTTGCGCTCGGTATGGCGCCATGCGTCCTGCCACTCGGGCGGAACCGGATCTGCATAAACCCAGTAGTCGAGCGGGACACCTTCCCGTGTGTCCGCCGCTCGGATCGCGGCCTTCTTCACGAGTCCTACCCGCACCAGGAAGCCCGCGAGTGCCGGTTGGCGAGTGAGTATTAGTTTTCTCCAAAAGGCGTACGCCTGCGATCGGCCGAGTAACGAGCGGTCGCGCACACGCGGTTTGCCACCGTGAACCCGCAAGAGAGATCCGTCCGCGGCATACTCCGGCCTTAGCGACTTCTCGAGGGCCGGCCCATTGTTCTTGACATCATTACCCGGATAGAACGCCAACAGCACGAGATCCGGCGAGTACTGCCAACCGCGCTCGCGAAAGTACAGCAGCTCGCTCGCCGTCCCGTAGCCACTGACACCGGCACTGACGACCTCGTCGTTCGCACCGTCACTGCGCAAACGACGCTCGAGCTGACGACCGATACTGTCTTGCAGAGGAACCTGCAGAGCCTCCACATGCGAGTCACCCAGCAACAGGACCCGGCGCGAGCCGTCCGGCTTTTTGATGCTGTGCTCGATATCGTGGCAGCCGAGCGAGTTGATGCGCACTGGGACGCGAAACTCGTGTTCCTCCTGCGTCCACCACCCCTCCTTACCAGGAATCAACCGGGTGCCGAGGAGGGGATCCGGCTGCCAGAAGCGAGTCGGCACCAGGTGCATGACGCGCACCCCTACCTCCATTACCCCGGCAGCCAGGGCAACTCCGAACGCAGCCAGAAACAGGCCCGCGACGATCCGACCGCCACGCGACATCTTCAGTCTTTCGTGATGACGGTATTGCCGAGCACCAGTGCGTCCATCCCGCTGCGCATGAACGTACTGTGAGCCTGCGCCGGGGTATTCACGATCGCCTCACCCTTGAGATTGAACGACGTATTGAGGATCACCGGCACCCCACTCGCCTGACCAAAGGTCTCGATCAGGTCGTAGTACAATGGACTGTACTCCTTGTGCACGGTCTGCATGCGCGCGGTCCCATCGACATGGGTGATCGCCGGAAGCACTTCTCCCTGCCCCGGCTTCACATCGACGACATAAAGCATGAATCGCGCCGGGTAGTGTTGCGCCGGGTCCGGTAGATCGAAGTAGCGCTCCGCGGCATCGACCAGGACCGATGGAGCGAAAGGCCGGAACGGCTCGCGAAACTTGATCTTGGTATTGACGATATCCTTCATGTCACGGCGCCCCGGGTCGGCAATGATACTGCGCGCCCCGAGCGCCCGCGGCCCCCACTCGAAACGATCCTGGAACCACCCGACCACGTGGCCGGCCTGCAAATGGTCCACCACCCGTTCGATCATCTGGTCGGTGTTCGAACACGACGTGTGCGCCACCCCAGCCTGACGCACGAAATCACCGATCGCCGCTTCATCATAGGCCTTTCCCCAATAGGCATGATCCATGCGAAAGGCACGCGGGTTTCCCAATACGCAGTGGTGCACGTACAGTGCGGCACCGAGCGCGCCGCCACCGTCGCCAGCAGCCGGCTGCACGAACACCTGCTTGATCGGCGTCTCTTTGATGATGCGCCCATTGGCGACGCTGTTCAGCGCGCAACCACCCGCCGTGCACAACTTGTCGAGGCCGGTCTCGGCATGGACGGCGCGCGCCATGTTCAGGATGATCTCCTCGGTCGCCCTCTGAATGCTCGCCGCGATATCGGCGTAGTACTGGTTGCGTTCGGACATTCGATCAAAGTCCGCCGGTTTGTCGCCGAAGTAGTCCGGATAGCCCGAGGACTCGGTGAAGAACAGCCAATCCGGGTCGCGCGGCTCGCCGAACAGCTCGACGAACTTCTCGTTGTACGTCCGCTGCGTCGAGTGGTGGAAACAGAAGTAGTCCATATCCAGCCACAAGCTGCCGTCGGTGCCGAGCTTGTACAGCTTCTCCACCTTGTCGAGATACTTCGGCTCACCGTAGGGAGCCATCCCCATGACCTTGTACTCACCTTCGTTGACCTCGAAACCGAGGAAGGCGGTAAAGGCGCTGTAGAGAAGGCCCACGGAGTGAGGGAAGCGGATCTCCCGTAGGAGATCGACTTGGTTACCGTGACCGCGACCGAACGTCGCGCAGGCCCACTCCCCGACACCATCGACGGTCAGAATCGCCGCCTCGTCGAACGGCGAGCAGAGAAACGCGCTCGCCGCATGCGACAAGTGATGCTCGGAAAACAGGATTTTATCGTTGGAGATACCGAGCTCGGAGCGGAAGTAGTTCTTCACCCAGAGCTTGTCCAACATCCAGGTGGTCATCGCGTCGCCGAATACCTTCCACGACTTCGGTACCGCCTGAAGGGCCGTCATCAAAATCCGTTCGAACTTCACGAAGGGTTTCTCGTAGAAAACGAAGTAGTCGATATCGGCGACAGTCAGACCGGCTTCTTCCAGGCAAAACTGGATCGCCAGCCTGGGGAATCCGGAGTCGTGTTTCTTCCTCGAGAACCGCTCTTCCTCGGACGCGGCTACCAGATGCCCATCTACGAGCAACGCCGCCGCGGCGTCGTGGTAGAAGCAGGAGATTCCCAAAATGTTCATACAGTTTCTTTCCTCATCACCCGTTCGTAGACAGCAGCCATCTCTTCGATGTGCCGTTCAATGAGAAACAGTCACGCGCCCATACTTGCGCTCGTTGCCCGATCGCCGTGGCTCGATCCGGAGCCGACAACACATCGTCCAATCGCGCCGCGAGCGCCTGTTCGTCGCCCGGATCCACCAAAAATCCGGTCTCCCGGTCTCGAATGAGCTCGCGAACACCGCCGGCATTGGCAGCGATCATCGGCTTTCCCGCCAGCATCCCCTCGAGAATGACCCGGCCAAAAGGCTCGGGCCTGACCGAGGCATGCACCACGACGTCGATCGCGTTCATCAGGTCGGGGATATCGTCGCGAAATCCGAGGAAATGGACCCGCTTGCCCAACCCGAGTTCTATAACGCGGCGACGCAATCCCGCCGCGTACTCCTCGCCGGAACGGTGCACGCCCCCGACGATCAGACAGTGCGCGCCGGGATGGAGCTCGGCGATGCACCCCATCGCCTCCACCAACACCAACTGCCCCTTCCATTCTTGAATATTGCCCGAGATCGCAATCAACGGCGTATCGGCCGCCACGCCGAGCTCACGGCGCACAGCCTCCCGGTCCCGGCTGGGAATCAACCACGCCGGGTCCACCGCATCGTAAATCACCTGGTTGTGGCGGGCCACGATACCGTGCCCTCGGCAGTGCTCCGCGATCGCTTCGGTCATGAAGATCAGCGCACCCAGACGCCGCGCCGCCCACCGTTCTCGCGAGCCATACTTCTCGAAACCCTTGACGTGACACACGACCGGTGTACCGGTCATCCACCCCGCGAGAATTCCGTCGAAGTTGGCACGCACTCCGTTTCCGAGATGCAGCACGTCGACGTCTGCACGGCGCACGATTCGAGCGAGTTGGCGTGCTGCCGGGAATTCCTCGGCCAACAAACGCGCTGTCTGGCGCAGCCCACGCAGCGCCACCCGCACTGCGCTCACCCGCTTGGCGCCGCGATAGGCAGGCGCGTTCAGGAGAGCATGCCGCTTGGGCAGGCGACGACGCTTCACATGGTAGACGTCGATCCCGAGCGCAGCCAGCTCCGGCTCGATGCTCTTCTCCTCGTACAGCGCCATCGCCGCTGTGAAGTGCTCGGGCTCGAGCCCGCGTACCATATGGACGAATCCGGTCAGGGAACCACCAACGACGCCTCCGCTGGAGGCTTCGACGATCAAAACCCGAATCGACACGAGACGATCTCGCTGCGGTCAACCACACGAATCGGAAAACAGCGGCCTAAGCGGCGCCGGTCCCGCTTCGGTTTGCCTCGAAGCTACGCTGCAAAGCCTCGGAGACGGGAACCTTGGGCTGCCAGTCGAGCTCCCGGCGAGCCCGGCTCCCGTCAAAGCGCGCGCTGCGCAAGGTTCGGTCGACCTGGTGTCGCGTCATCGGCGGCGTCCTCCCGACCGCGCGGGCCGCCCCCTCGACCACGGACACCGCAGTGCGGATCAATACCGGTGGAATATAGATCGGTCGCCACGACTGTCCGCTCGCGTCGCGGAACACCCGTGCGTAGTCGTCCTGACGAACGTGATCGTCGATCAACGTATAGGCCCTGCCGATCGCCTGCGGACAGCGGGATGCCAGGACGATGGCATCCGCGACATTGTCGACGAACGCCATCGGCATCAGGTAGCCCGGACTCGCCAGGATCAGTCGGAACGGCCCGGCGGCGACCGATCGGCGCGCCAGGGGCACCGGGCGCCCCGGGCCGAAGAGCAACCCCGGCCGAACGATCGTGACCGGCGCCGAGCGCTTCATCGCTTTCTGCGCGACGAGGTCAGCCTCGAGCTTCGACCTGGAATAAAAACCGCGATCCTGCGACCCGGATTCAAGGGGGCTGTCCTCGTCGAGGGAAGCCCCGTCGGCGGCGATGTCGTAGACACTCAACGAGCTGACGTGCACGAAGTGATCGACGCCAGCCTTCTCGCTCGCAGCGATCAGCTCTTGCGTTCCGCGAACATTCGCCGCGGCGAAATCTTCCCACGAACCGCTCGTACTGACCCTCGCGCCGGCGTGGATCACCACATCGACCCCCTCGAGGGCTGCTCCGAAGGTTCTCGGGTCGGACAGATCCCCCTCCGCGATCTCGACGGAATCGCCACTGACCGTACGCCCCGGGCGGACCAACACACGCACCTGTCCGCAATCGTCGCCACCTGCGAGCTGGCGCAGGATCGCGCCCCCGAGAAATCCGGAAGCGCCTGTGACCAGGGTTCTCAACCGTCGCCCTTGCTCGGGGGCAGCGCGATCCCCGCCGCATCGAGAATCCGATCGTACCAATCCACCACATCCATCCCCTCTTCGGCACTGACCGGCGGTAACCCGCCGCCAGCCACACTCGCGTAGAGCTGCTCGAGGTGGGCACCGATCCCAGGGTAAAAACGCTGCCGGCCCGAAACGTAGGCGACCGTGTTGGCAACCGTCGAGCCCAACAACTGGCGCGCTTCGTCGAGGTTGGGCCACACCTTGCCGAGCAGCTTCGGTAGCTTGCGGGTGCGCCGCTTGAGAAAGGTCATGTTGTTCAGATTCACCTCGATCGACGCTTCGGTCCCGTGCAGAGAGAGGCGGTTCATGAACGGTTTGGTTCGCACCGACATCGCAACGCTGGCGAGACAGCGCTCGCCCTCGGCCGTGATCCGCACCTCCGAGAGCTTGCCCGGCGCCAACTCGCTCGCCAGTACCTTCAGGGTCTTCACCGGACCCGCGAAACGCCGCATCAAGTACAGAGGGTGCGAAGCGAGGTTGTGCAGAATGCCTCCCGGGAGATTGACCCGCCAGTCATCACTCGGGTTCAGCATTTTCTCGGCCTCACCGACCTCGGCACCTTGAAACACCTCGACACCGACCAACTCCCCCAACCGGCCACTCTCGACGGCAATCACCGCTCGCTGGACAACCGGATCGAAATAGCGATTGTGATCGACCGAAACCCATTTCCCGGCTCGCGCGGCACTGGCAAGAACCTCCTTGGCCTCGCCCGTGCTCATCGCCAGCGGTTTCTCGACCAAGACGTTCGCTCCCGCCTCGAGCAGCGCGATCGCCAACGGTGCGTGCGTCCTCGGAGGTGTCAGGACGTGGACGACGTCCGGACGGCCCTCCCCCATCATCGCTTCGATCGATCCAAACCCAGGGATCGACGATCCTTGCAGGAAGGCACCCCTCGCAACCGCGTCAACATCACACACGCCGACGATTTCGGCCTGTGTAATGCCTTCGAGATACGAACGGTGGACCCGGGCGATTCTACCGCAGCCGACGAGCGCTACGCGCACTCGACTCCGTTCCGTCACGCCGCGCCGCGCCAATGATGGTTGTTACTGAGCCACTTCGCATTGTTGAACTGGTCGTCGCGGAAATCGCGCACCACACCACTCTTCAGCAGCTCGTACAACTCCGAGATCGCGTGATCGACCGATCGCTTGCCACGGAAACCGAGCGTATTGCGGATCTTGTCGAAGCTGACCCGGTAGCTGCGCCTGTCGGAAGCCGAGTCGTCGGCGTATTCCACCGTGGTGCCCGGAACCTGCGCCGCGACCTTCTCCGCTACTTCACCGATCGTGAAGTTCTCTTCCTCGGTACCGACGTTGAACACACCGCCCCTGGCCGCAGGTGATTCGTACGCCGTCATGAATGCCTCGGCTGCGTCCTGCACATGCAGATGTGGCCTCCATTGATCGGCGCCGCAGACGTTGACCTTCCCCTCGCAATACGCATGCGCGGTCATGGTGTTGACCATCAGGTCGAAACGCATGCGCGGTGAAACGCCGCACACCGTAGAGAGCCGAAGAATGACCGTCTCCACATCACTTTGTTCGAGCAAGTACTCCTCGGACATGATGCGCGTGCGCGCGTACAACGAAACCGGATTCTGTCGCGAGTCCTCGTACAAAAAGTTGTCGCCGTTGGCACCATAGACGCTGCACGACGATGCGAACACGATGCGCTCAACGCCCGCAGCCTTGCACTCCTCGACCGTATCGCGCGTCGATTCGAAGTTCACTTTCATGGTCCGCCGCGGATACAGCTCACAGGCCGGGTCGCCCACCAACGCAGCCAGAGCAATCACACCGCGAGCACCTTTCATCGCGCGCCGCAAGTCCCTGCGGTCACAGATGTCGCCCTCGATGATTTCCAGGTTCGGATTGTCTTTGACGTCACCGAGACCTGCGTCGCCATAGATGAAACTATCGAGCAAGCGCACACGGTGGCCGCGTTTGAGCAACTTGCGGGTGAGGTGGGAGCCGACAAAGCCAGCTCCCCCGGTAAGTAGGACAGTATCCCCCATCATTCGTTCCCCTTTTTGGTTCCCCTTGTTTCTGAAACTGTCGAGAAGCAGTTCGCCAGCGTGATCGGTCCTTCCTCCTCCTCGCCGCAATCGTGTTCTACCCGGCCGCAGCAACCCCGTTCGATACCGAAGTCGTCGCTTCCCCGCTTCTCGATTCCCCATTCAGTAAATCACTTAATGTAGGTACTACCCGATATTCAACCCCAACTCGTTGGCAAGTTTCAACTACTTCCGCCGCGGCGGGCTCAGAAAGATCCGAAACGCAGATGAAAACAGCTTCGATTCCGTTCGCAGAAACCGCCAATGGGACCTCCGCCGCCCCTCCCAAAATCCTGATCCCATGAATCAAAGATCCCCATCTTTCGGGGCTTTCGTCAATAAAACCTACAGGTTGGTACGGGCAGGCTGGGTCGTCCAAAAGAGCCCGGACGATCTGTTCGCCGCCAACTCCGGCACCGACGACCAGGGCCTTGCCGCGATGCGTACCTTTTTGTCTCGTCCGGCCTCGTGAGACCGCGCGCAGGACGTATCGCAGCGCCGCCAGCAGTAACAGGACAATCGCCGAGTCGATGACGAAGACCGACCTCGGGAAGCTCTGAAAACCCATGAAAAAGGTCAACCCCCCCGCGATCAGCGCACTCGCAGCGACCGCTTTGACAAGCGCGATCATATCCCACAGACCGAAGTAGGCGAGAACTCCCTGGTATGCGCCGAAGTAGGCGAGTGCCGTCGCACGCACGACGACGGTGATCAAGAGAGGGAACACGAAGAACTTCGTACTCGACGGCCATGCGAAGTCACTGCGAATCATGAATGCGAGGTAACAAGACGCCAGAACCAGTCCGACGTCGAGTCCGAACAGCGCGACGCGGTAACGGCGACGCCACAGGAACTTCGTCTTGACCGCCCCGTGTGCGACAGTCCAGATGCCGTGCACCAGCAGGCGCATGTCTCCGAGGAACGTCGCGTGATCGACGTACTCGATGTCGCGCTCGAGTTTCTCCGGTAGGATGTGGTCGAGGTAGTACTGCTCAGTGTCCTTGAGCCCTTCCGGATAGCTCTCCAGTTCATCGCGGCCGAGGATCTGGCTCGGCCCGAGCATTCCCGGCCGCACCGACAAGGTCCGCCGCTGGCGTTCGTCGTAGGTCACGACGAAGTGCGGATCCTCCGGTCGCGGGCCGATCAAGCTCATGTCGCCGCGCAGAATGTTGAGTAGCTGTGGCACCTCATCGAGCTTGAACCAGCGCAGGATCTGGCCGACCCGAGTTACCCGCGGGTCCCGTTTGGTGGTCAGGCGCGACCCCATCTTGTAGGCGCCCCGCACCATCGTTCTGAATTTGAAAATGCGAAAGATGCGCCCGTCGCGGCCCACCCGTTCCTGGCGAAAAAACACCGGCCCGGAGCTGTCGAGTTTGATGAACAGGGCAACCAAGAGCACGAAAGGCGAAAAGATCACCGATCCTACAGTTGCAACCAATATGTCGACAACTCTCTTGGCCATGGTCAACGGCGGTGGCGCTCCACGATATCGATCAAGGTCTCTGCCACCCGATCCACCGCAGCATCGGACAGCCCCGGGTACAATGGCAACGAGATCATGCGCTGCCACTGTTCACTCGCCTGCGGCAGGGCATCGTCAGTATAGCCGAACTTCTCGCGGTAAAAACTGTGAACGTGTAACGGAATGAAGTGAACGCTGGTGCCGATACCGCGGGCGTTGAGCTCTTCGATGATTCCGTCGCGGTGGATGCTGAGCTGTTCGTGGTACATTCGCACTGGAAACAGATGCCAGGCATGCTCGACCTCCGGACGACAGGTCGGCAGCTCCAGCGCAGCGCACTGCGACAGCGCGGATCGGTAGCGTTCGACGATCGCCAACCGGCGAGACTGTAGCTCAGCCAAACGGCCGAGCTGGACCAGCCCGAGAGCCGCGGCGATGTCGGTCATATTGTACTTGAAACCGGGGTAGGCGATGTCGTAGCGCCAGCTCCCCTCGGTTCGGTACCGTTTCCACGCGTCCCGGCTCATGCCGTGAAGTCGGCGCATGCGTATGCGGTCGGCGAGCTCTGCGTCTCCGGTCGTCACCATGCCGCCCTCACCCGTCGTCAGATTCTTGGTTGCGTAGAAACTGAACACGGTGAGCTCGCTAATCGAACCGACCGAGCGCCCCCGGTAGGCGGCCGGCAGCGCGTGCGCCGCATCTTCCATGACTCGCAAGCCATGCTCATTCGCCAATGCGGACACGGTATCCATGTCGCAAGGGTGGCCCGCCATATGCACCGGGACAATCGCCCGAGTACGCGGCCCGCACTTCCTCGCAGCATCGTTCACGTCGATGTTCAGCGTATCCGCCTCGCAATCGACCAGAATTGGGGTCGCACCGGCATGCACGACGGTGGCACCCGTCGACGCGAAGGTAACCGTAGGTACCAGCACCTCGTCGCCAGGCTGAAGGTCGAGTGCGTCGAGGCCCAGGTGCAAGCCGGCGGTCGCCGAAGCAACGGCAACCGCGTGCTCCGCACCGACCTTTGCGGCAAATTCCTGCTCGAACCGACGTGTCTTCGGCCCCATCGTCAGCCAGCCCGACCTCAGGGTGTCGACAACCTCGGCAATCTCCTCCTCGGTCACCGAAGGGCGGTGAAAGGCGATCGGGTCCAGACCGATGGGCTCCCGCTTTGCTTCTGACATTCTTTCCTCACTCAACCCCGCACTTCGGCGAGATCCCCTCCCTCTTCCGCAAAACGGAGCAACCCGGTTGCTTTGCGCCAAAAGCCACCTTCCGGGCCTCGTTCTGCGCCCCACCGATAGACAGCTCTACGCACCGCGCGGACACCGAGAACCCGCCGCAGCATGGGATGGAACACCACCCTCTGGCGCACATCATCGGTGCGAAACCCCATGCCGTACTTGAACTGGTCGAGCGCCCCGACCGGCTCCAGAGACTCGAGCCCGAAGGTGATCTTGGGCGATCCGCGACGCACCAGCATTTCCTCGGTACAGGTGTAGATCAACGCGTTGTTGGGATAAGAGCTGAGCAGCTCCGAGCGCGAGCGCGCCAACAAAAAATCAACCGGACCGTCGGCAAAACTCACCGTCACCAGAAACGCCGCCAACTCGTCACCGACGTACGCGGCCCAACCTTCCATCCCGGGAGTTTCGGCCGCGGCGGCCCAGTACTGATCCCAGCTCTGTCCCTTCAGCCGCTATTCACGCCCTTGTCGCAACATGGTATCGTCGTCCGCTGCTCGACCGACCCGGGCGAGTTCCTCAAAAGGCACCTGGCGAACTTCGCAACGCTTCAGACCCCGACGAACCTTGCTCCGCACGTTGCCGCTCAACTTGTCCAGACCAAACTCGGCATCGTCACAGATGATCTGGTAGCTGAGCTTGCCTCCGCGATCGAGCGGCGACGGAAAACGCACCCCGTAGACACCGCCCTGGGCAAATAGCTCGGCAAGAGTCTGCGGGCTCGGCGCCAACGGACGGTGCGACGGCACGCTGAGAAAGAAGCCGCGCCCCCCCTCGTACCAATCCACTCCCCCCACCGAGAGAACTCGGTGCCCGGTCCTGGCCAGGAAGCGCGCGTACGGCTCTGATCCCATCAAAGGCTACCCGTCAAGCCGGAGCGCCGAGGCCGGTTTCGCCCGCGAAATACCGGCGAATCAGCGAAGCCGCCAAACCGATGAGGAGGTAAAAGAAAATCAGATCGAAGAGGTCGGCAAACAGGGAGAACACCATAAAGGTCAGGATGCCGATCCGCGTCGAGTGGATCAGCCAATCCATCCCCTCGCGTTGAGCCCACGCCATCGTGCCCGGGTGCGCAAGGATCGTGTTGAGCTGTCGCAACGTCACATAGAACAAGGTCAGATACAGAAACAACGTCACGACGCCCCCCTCTGCCATCGCCTTTAGATAGGCGTTATGCGGCGCAGCCGCTGAGCGCAAAGGGTCGGTCAGAAATCTGGTGTACGACCAATTGCCGAGGCCAACTCCGAGGATTGGCGCCCGCGCCCATATTTTCAACCCGATCCCATAGGTATAGGCACGACGCTCGATCGATCCACCACCTTCGAGTTCCGCCGACCCGCTGAGCCCGGGAATATTGGTCAGACGTTCGAGACATTCCTGGGGCACGACCTGGCTGATCAGCATCGCCGCAACCACCGCGATGGCGACGCCGTACACGATCCCGCGCGCACCCTGCCGTTGACGAACGAACATGAGAGACGACGCGACGGCTAATCCTACGACACCGCCGCGTGAGGCCGACAGAAACACCGTGACGACCATCAGCAGCGCTCCCGCGAACGCGAGCCAGCGGTAACGCATGCGACGATTACTCTGCATGTACTCCCAGATGAAAATGAGTCCGAGGGTCGCGAACATCGCCAGACGATTTGGATTCTGAGCCGCCTCCAGCAACACCGCCAAGCCGCCGCCACGGTAGCTGGCGACCTCCGATCGCCCCCCCCCGACCAGGGCCGTCGCCGATCCGCTCCAAGCGGTGAGCAGTGCCAGGCCGACGAAGATTGCCGCGATCAGTCGGATTTCCTTCGGCCGGCGAACGAAAAACGCGAACAGCACCAGGAACAGACCGCGCGAAAACATCAAACGCATCGGATCCTGGCCGCGAATGCGCAGACCCAACGCAGCCTGCTCGCGGTAGTCGACCGCGTTCCAGGCCCCCGACACGATCAGCGCGATCGTCACCAAGACGACCAACTGCACCTGTCGATTGTGAACGAACCCCCAGTCGCTATCGCGGTACAGGTGATACGCCAGCACCAGCGCGAGAAGAATCCCGAGAACATTGTTGACCGTCAACAATCCTGATCCCGACGGGATCAGCGCCTCGATATAGGCGGCGACACCGGTGCGTGAATACCGACGCGAACCGTACTGGACCATCAGCAAGGTCAGGATCGTCGCCACCCCCCAGTGGGGCTTGCTCAAGATCGCAATCAAGCCAACCGTGACGATAACGCCACTCAGCATCCCGGTCGGCCCCAGGATAAAGGAGGCGACGGCCGCGAACAGCACCCCGGTGGCCGGCAGCAACCAGTTCGTGGTCTCTGGTTCCGGTCCGCGATTGCTCAGTGCGGTACCTGCCATTGGGCTCCCTCCTACAGGAGAGCTTGCAGCGTTGCCGGCACGTAAGATTTCTGACGGTTGAGCACGACACCGAAGATGCGCGCCCCGACTCGGTCCAATGTTCTCTTGGCGTTCTCAGCCTCGATCACCGGCGTCTGGTCGGCTTGGACCACCAGGATCACCCCATCGACCTTCGGCGCCAGGACACTCACGTCCGCGTAGCGGTTGACCGGCGGCGCGTCGATGATGACGAAGTCGAAGTTCGGGGTGAGCTCGGCGATGGCGGTGACGATCGCTTCGCAGTCGACGACTTCCGGCCGATCGCCGGCGGTGACGATCGACAGATTCGCGTCACCAAGGCGCTTCACCAGAGTGTCCGGGCTCGCCTCGCCGGCGAGATAGTTCGACAACCCCGGACCGTCGGCAAGAGGTAACGAACGCGCCAACGAGGGCGAGCGCATATTCGCTTCGGCGAGCAATACGCGCGTGTCGCCTTCCGACGCCAGCGCCTTCGCCAGTCCGACGGCGACACGCGTCGTTCCCTCACTGTGACGAGTCGCAGTGACCACGATGGTGTGAACCTCGGAATAACTGGGCGTGAACAAAAGGCTCGCGCGCAGACGCCGGTAGTCATCCTCCTCGCCGCCGTCGGGCGGGCGATAGGCCACCGCATGGCCATTCCCCTCGACGTCGCGATCACGAGCGACTTCTCGCTCCCTCTCGGCGCGCTTCAGAGCGTCATAGATTTTGCTCACGGTACCCCCCCGCCTCGAACGACCCAACAGATGGCAATGGCGCAGTCCCCCTTGCGCCCAAATTCAATCGAGAGCGGATATCTTCGCACACATACGGGCATTGTCGAACACTCCAAGAATCACACGTTTACGCCGTTTCGCAACCTCTGTGTTCAATTTCTCCGCGCATCCCCCAAATAGCCGAGCGCACGCAGTCGCTCGGCGGTCTCGGAGTCGATCTTCCGGACCTTCCCACCTGCCTCGGCTACCCCATCGTCGGCGAGATCGGCCAGCACCGTTCGGAGACCTACAATCTCTTCGTCGCGAGCCTCCGCTGATCCCGACATATCGTTTCGCTCACCAGGATCCCGCCGCAAATCGTAAAGCTCTTCGCGCTGTCGGCCGCCGGCCTCGTCGCGGGTACTGGTCAGCTTGAAACCGTTCCGAGCCGCTGCCTGCGACACATAGGTTCCGCCCTGAAACCACCAGTGCTCGGAAAACGTCGATTGATCGAAAGCTGCCGGGGCTGGGAACAGCGGCCGACCGTCGATCGCACCGAGCCCCTCCGCCGCAACCGGAACGCCGAGCAGGTCGACCACCGTCGGCAACAGGTCGACTAGCATCGCCGGATCCCGGCGTACCGTCGCTTGCCCGCCCGGTAGCCGCACCAGCATCGGTACCCGCACAACCTCGTCGTAGAGCTGGTTGCCGTGTCGCCAGTTACCGTGCTCGTAGAATTCCTCACCGTGATCCGACACGATCACCAGGATCGTGTCATCGACCAGTCCGAGCCTGTGCAACTGATCGTCGATGCGGCCCACCAGGTAATCCGCGTGGGCAATCGCTCCATCGTACTGATCGACCATCCTATCGCGAGCAGCGTCTGGCATCGCCTCGGCGCGCTCAAAAATCGTCTGGACGCGCGGCGGCGGCAGATGAGGCGCGGGCTCGCGAGAACGTGCAAATGCGTCGGCGAATCGCTGCGGCGGGTCGTAGGGGTCGTGTGGGCCGATCAGATGAACGTAGATAAAGAAGGGATTGCGATCACCGGCACCCGCCAACCACTCGACAACAGAGGCCACCAGCTGCTCGTCACGCTCAGCATTGCCCGAATTCGAGCGCCCGGCCCAGCCAAACACGCTGCTGGCAATCGGTGGACGCAATCCGAATCGCTTCAACAGCCGCTCCACGCGGCGAATGGTGCGGTAGAGGTTGGTCAGCTGCGGTCCCATTGCGCGGCCGCTTTCGAATTCGTCGAACCCGCGATCGAAACGAAATTCCGGCGTGATCCACGGATTCGACGAAAATCCGGCGGTCCGGTAACCGGCGCCACTGACCAGCGTCGCAATCGTCGGCATGTCCGTACCCAGCGTATCGCGACTGCGGATCACCCCGTGGTTGTGCACGAATCGCCCGGTAAACAGCGAAGCGACCGAGGGTTTCGTCCACGCAGCCTGAGCAACAGCACGATTGAATACGACGCTGTTGCGAGCGATCGCATCGATCCGCGGGCTGGTCGGCCGATCGTAGCCGTAGACCCCGAGATGGTCGGCACGCAGAGTGTCGATCAGAATCACCACGAGATTCGGCGCATCCGCCGTCGGACGCTTGACGGCTGTGGCCACCGGACGCCCGCTGGCATCCGTCCATTCGACGTTGGCGACGATCCCCAGTACGAGAACCGCCGCGGCGGCGATCCGCGGTATACGCGCCACCGTCCACCCGACGCCGCCCGAGACCAGCGCCACCAGCACGCTGCCAAACAGGGATTTCGCGCTCCCAGCCGCAGGCAGGAACTCGAAATTCGCCCATGGCACGAAGACCGCCACAGCGAACATCATCGCGGCGATCCGAGTTCGCCAGCCGACACCAAACAACGACGCCCCGAGGTACAAGGCCGCCGCCAACAGTGCATAGGCGACGGCGAGCGTCAGGCGGAGATCCAAACCCGCCAGGGCGATCCCGGCGTAGCGCAAGCGAAGGATTTCGATCCCTTCCCCAAATATTCCGCACACGCAGGAGAACAGGAGAAGAGATAGCCACATTCGCTGAACAGCCCCTTCGCGCGGTAGCTTCGCACCAGCGCACCGCGCAACCCCGACCGGCACCGCCGATCTACGGCAGTATACGACCCACGGCCCCGGTTGGCGCGGCCTCTACGAGTCCTTGACGGTGCCCAGGACGGGAATTCCCAGGTAGCGCTCGACCTCACGCTCGAAGCGCAGAGTTCGGTTCATGTACTCGATTCCGAAGACGCCCCCGAGACTGACCGCCAGCGCCGAGATCAACGCCAACATGATCGGCGCCCCCTTGCTGTCGATCCGCTTGAGCGGCTTCCCCGGTCGTTCGACCACGTGCACGTTGACCAACCGCGCTTGGTCCATCGCATCCTGGATCTGCGCTTCCTGGGCTCGTCGCGAGTACAACTCCGCCGATGTGCGCAACCGTTCGACCTGGCGCTCACGGCGCTCGAACTCGACTCCGTCCTGCTTGAGCCCGACCAACCGCCGCTGCCCCAAATCCAGCTCGTCTTCCAGCGATAACTTCTGCGCTCGCACCTCGCCGAGCTTCGCCTCGAGGTCCAACAACTTCGTCAAACGAGCTTCGTAGACAGGATTGGCGGTGAAGACCTCCATCGTAACTTCAGTCGGCTTGGTCGCCTGCGCCTCGTCGAGCTGATTCTGTAGCTCGGCAATCTCCGTGGCGTTGTCCCGCACGTAGCGGTGCCCCGCTGCGTACTTGTTGAGCAGAGCCAAGCGGTCGACCTCCCGCTCGACCAGGTGCAACCGCAACTGGCGAATCACCGGACTGACTTCGACTTGCTGACTGCGCTTGATCACCGACGGCTGCTCAGCGAGCTGCTCGCGGATAGTCTGCAATTTGGCCTCGGTCGCGACGATGGACGACTTGTAATCGCGGAGTTGCTCTTTGATCCGATGAAAGCCATCGACCATGGCCTGCAGCTCAGCACCCGGGGCAACCACCCCATTGCGATAAGCGAAGTCGCTAAGCCCACTCTCCGCATCGCGCAACTGGCGCTCGGCGGCGCGCGCCTGATCGGCATAGAACTGGGCCAACTCGCCCCGCGAGCCATGCACCTCCGCCGTATAGGCCAGGTACTCGTCGATGACGCGATCGACGATCTTCGTCGCCTCGTCGGCGTCGCCCGAATCAAAACGTACCTCGATGACATTCGAGTTGCGGATCGGCGTCACCTTGAGCCGACTGGCGATCCTCTTGGCGCGACGACCGATGTCGATCTCCGCCGTCGCCGCGTTGGCGATCCCGATGATGTCACCACCGGCGCGCGCTACCTCCAACCGGGTCGCAACCCGCTTCATCAAGTCGAAGCTGCGCATCACGTGCACTTCCGAATTGACGACCGACTCGTTCAGCTTGACCAGCGCCAAGCTGTCTTCGTCGGTCGGCTGGATCGTCGAATCCGCGCGCTCACTGACGACCATGACCTTGGCCTTGGCGGCGAAACGCTTGCCCTCCCAAGCCGTCAACATGACACCGGGAAGCGCCACCAACAGGAAGAGCACAGCGATCCAGTGCCACCGTTTGAAGATGACGTGAAGAATCTCGTATATTTGCTCCTTGGCGCTGGCACTGCGGATCAGGTCGCCGCCGTCGCCTCCGCCTCCGTAACCGTTGCCATTGCCATTGCCATTGCCGCCACCATAACCGTTGCCGCCGCCATAGCCATTCCCATAACCGTTGCCGTAACCGTTCCCGGGCGGGCCGGAAGGCGAGTGAGGGGCGTTGCCGTTGCCGTCGTAGGAGAGCGAGTAGCCGTTGCCACCACTGTTCTCCCGGTTTTCGCCAAACACGGGCGTATGCCCGGCCCGCCCAGCGGACTGCGCCGGCCTCCGGCCACCCGATTTAACGTGGACTCCGTACACTGCCATAACTAAGTCTCTACCTCACCGAAATCATGGAGAAAACCCAATGCCGACGCGTGGCATGGTCGGCATCAGACCGCGGATGTAGAGGCGGACGAAGGCATTGGCGTCACCAATGAACGTCCGCGGCACGTACACCACGTCGTAGACCCCGAGCGAGGCTTGCTCTGGGTCGAACTGGTTCACGTCCGTTGTGTAGTCCAAGCGCCGCGCGTCATAGGAGCTACCGTTTGGGCTGAGGTGCAGAACGCTGTCGGTCCGGGCTACCTCGGTAAAGCCGCCGCGATCGAGAATCGCCTGCAGCGGTGTCATTCCCTCGCGGTAGCGAACCGGTCCGGGCAGCCGCACTTCGCCGCCCACGTATACGATCCGCTCTCCGAATTCCGCCACGATCACAGTCACTTCCGGATCTCGCAGGAGTTCGCTGGAGACCTTCTCGACTTCCGCGGCGACCTCCTCAGCCGTCTTGCCCTCCGCTGATATCTCGCCGACGCTCGGGATGTTCATATTGCCATCTGGCGCGACCGGAACCTTCACATCGAGCTCCGGGTGATAGAGGAACTTGACCCGCAACTGGTCACCGGCGGAAATCCGGTAATTGGCCACTTCGTGCAGCGAACCGGGCAGCGCCGGCGCCGCAATCGGCGGTAGAGGAGCGGGCTCCGGAGCCCGTGGCGCACAGCCAAACGCTGTCAAAACAGCCAGAAATCCGGCCAATTGTGAGACGGCTTGCCACCGTCTCGACTGCTCCGGAACGGCCAACGGCCGTGTGTAATTCTTCGGCATTGCAGTCATTCTATCGTCTCCGCAACTAAGAGTCTCGTTTTTTCTTTTCGATGTGAAATCTTCGTCGTCCACGATTTTTCTGTACACTTCTTCGATTTTGGGGATGACCACGGCCGAGGAAAAATCCGTCGCCAGACGCTGTCGCGCGGCGAGGCTCAGGCGCTCGCCAAGCTCGGCGTCACGCACTACTTTCAGGACCGTCTTGGCAAGCGATCCCGGCTCGTCATCATCGTAGAGAAGGCCGCTGATTCCGTCCTCGATCACGTGCGCACTCGCCCGCGCTTGGACGATCGGCCGGCCGGCGGCCATGTAGTTGAGAATCTTGATCGGAAAGCCGGACCACGAGGTTCGTGGACAGACCAGCACATCGGCACGCCGCAACTCCCTCGCCGCGGCGCCATGGGTCCCCGCCAGCCGCACCGACACACCGGGAATCTTGCTCAACCGCCTGATTTCCTGGACTCTGGCCGCGCCAGCCGCGGCGTGGAGGACCATCACCAGCCGGGCGCGCGGCTCGCCGGCACAGATTCGCGCGAAGGCTTCGAGCAGACACGTGAGATTCTGGTAGCCGTCCAAATTACCCGCGTAGACAATTCGCGGTCCGGCACCAAGTCGACCACCATGTAGCCCTCCAGGAGAGCGGCCAAGCCCTCCCGGCAGGCCTGCCTGCGCATGCGAAACCGCCGGAGGAATCACCGAAAGCTTGGCAGCCGCGCCACGCACGGCCATATAGGCGCCGAGCCTCGGAGAGAGTGCCACCGCGTGATCCGACCACGCAGCTAGCCTGGCATCGGCGGCCCGTCCCAGACCCCGCGCAATCCGTTTCCCCAAGCCGCTGCGCACGTAGAAGGGCAATTCGTCCACCAGTGCATTGTGCGCGTGGTAGACGACCGGGATCCCGGTAAGCAACCGTACCAGATAGCCGACAATCGGCGCTTCCACATTGTGGGCGTGGATCACGTCGATGTCATGGTTGCGGACAACCCGCCACAGGGTCCACACCAGCAGAATATCGAGCACGATCTTCTGCCAGCCGACCGCCTTCGGCGTCGGCGACACCAGGGGAACGCGCGGGACTCGGTGAATCGAGATCCGTTCTACGGGTGCGATGTGCTGCGCCGCGGGATAGGTCACGACGTGAACCTCGTGACCGTTGCCAGCCAACGCCTCTGCCAGCTCGCGCACCAAGGCCTGCGATCCACGCAAACTGGGAAACGGACACGCGGCAACCATCGCGATCCGGTATTTCCGATCTTTTCTCATCACCTCGTACGGATCATCGATTCTTCGAGCACCACTACAGGTACCCGAGGCGCTCCAGACGGGCCCGCAGATCGCCCTCCTGCTGCTCATCGTAGTACCTCTCCACGCCGGAACTCCACTCCCTCACGGCCTCCGCCGCCGCGCCATCGGCGCTCGCCACACACCCGAGAATATTGCCGTCGAAGACCTCGCCGGTGTCCAACCCGAGCATGCCCAGGACGGTAGGAGTCATGTCGCGCATGCGGGCCCCACGGTAGCGCCCGGCACGCACCCCCGCGCCGGCAAGGACGAAGATTCCCTCGCGCCGATGACTGCCCGACATGCCGGCGAGTTTACCGCCGCGCAACGCCGCGCCGTGCAGGCGTTCGATAGCCGGGCCCGGCGCAGCCATGCTCGGCAGGCTCATGTAGGAGTACCCGCCCGGGGTCTCGAGCTCGAGGACGAGGTCCGGGGCATAGCGAACGTAGTCGCCCACGTAGAGCTCGTCGCGACGCCAGACTCGCCGCACCACCGGGCTTTGCGTGTGCGGATCGCGCCAAAGCATCAGAAGATCGCTGAGCTGTCGGCAAACCTCGTCGTACTCCTCGGGTGCCACCACCCCTTCCGGTTCGCGGCCCCGCACGTTCAACCAAAGTGCCGGATTGTAATTGAGCTCTTCCGAGAAAGCCCGCGTCTCTTTCCAATCGATACCGCCGAAGCGCACTCCCGACTCGACCGCGTCGGCCAGGCGTCCGCCAGCGAAACGAAATAGTGTCGCCTGCCATCGCTCCGGAATCGTGCGCAATGCTGCGCCGCGAATGTTCCCCGCCCACCGACTGACCGGCGATCGCGGCGCCCAGCCCAGATATCCCTGCGACTCGAGCCAGCGATTGAGACGAATTCCAACGTCACCTACGCCGCCGAAACCGTGGTCGGAAACGATCAGCACATCATCTGCCCCGGATTCATCGAGCAAACGCCCGAGAGCCGCGTCCAGAGACGCGTAGATCTGTTTGATCCCGTCGCCCACCTCCTCGGCCAATTGCGGGTCGTAGCGCGGCGAGGCCGGATCGTGAAGCGACCAGAAATGGTGCGCGGCCGTGTCCGACTCGCCAAACAACAGCATCAAGCAATCGAACGACTCACGGCCCAGCAGATTGAGCGCCAGCTGCGTCTTCTTTTCGATCGCCTGACGCATCGACTCGAGCGCCCGGCGGTGCCAGCCGCGTCCGATCGAAAACTCCTGAAAGTCTGCAAACGGAAAGCCGCCGGCCCGCTCGACGTCGGCAGCGAAGGACACCGGATACGCGAAACTAGCATCGGCGCGCGTGGTCACCGGGGTATCAAATCCGCTCAAGGTGTATCCGTTCACCTCCTCGGGTGGATAATTCCCCGGAATACCGAGCGAGCAAACGCGAAGCCCGGCATCGCTCATCATGCGCCACATCGTCGGCGCCTTGCGAAACGTGGCGTTGACGAATCGCACGCGGTAGGAGTCGTCGTCGCGGCGCGTGAAATCGAAAATTCCGTGCCGGCCTGGATTGACCCCGGTCATGAAGGTCGTCCAGCTGGGAAAAGTGACCGGCGGCATCGGTGCCATCAGCCGGCCCCACGCCCCGCGCTCCATCAGAGCACCGAGATGCGGCAGGGTGCCGTCGCGAACCCACGGTTCGACCAGGTCGAGGGTCGCCCCGTCGAGGCCGACGATCAGGAACACGCCCGCCCCGTTCCTGTCGACGTAGAGGATTCGGCACCGCCCACAACACCGCGCGCGCGCCAGTACCGACGTGCCCACGCCATGACGTCAGAGCCCGGTGGCATCATCCACCCGCCGAAGTCGACAACAGCATCCCGATCATCCCGCTAGTCGATCGACGCGGACGGTAGCATCGCCCGCAACTTCGACTCGAGCTCCGCCACCTTCGCGCCATGGGTTCCCGCGAGGTTATTCGTCTCGTCGGGATCGGTCGCGACATTGTACAGTTCAGTCGGATCCAACCCCCTCGGGTTGCCAGCGTTTGCTCGGATCAACTTCCATTGGCCGTCTCGAATCGAGAAGATCCGATTCCCCTCGAGGTCTTCCTCCGCGATGATCGGCTCCTCCACGCGTTTCGCGAGGATGTCGGTACCGTGAAAGCTCGCCGGCACTCGCACACCCGCCGTCTCCATCACGGTCGGCGCAATATCGATGCTGCGAACGATATCCGACCGCCTGGTGCCCGCATGGTCGCCCCCGGGGAGCTTGATTATCAGGGGGACATGCAACACTTCGTCGTACAGTGAAGTCCCATGCCACCAACCGTCGTGGTCGAGGAACTCCTCGCCGTGGTCCGACGTAAACACGATCAGGGCGTCGTCATACTTCCCGGCGCCGCGTAGCTCGTCCCACAGCACACCGAGCTTCTCGTCGAGGTAACGTACCCCCTGCCGGTAGAGGCTGTGTAGCTCCTCGCGACGACTCCGATCCGGCGACGGATTCATCACCCGCGCCACTCCGCGTCCGTTATAGGGAATCTCGAAGTACGGGTCGTGCGGGTCCATATAGTGGAGAAACAGAAAAAACGGCTCCGGCGGATTACCCGCCAGCCACTGCTCGACGTGGTCGTTGACGACAATCGCATCCTGATAGAAGTGCTGATAGTAAACGCGGTCGGCGAAGAAGCGCTCGCGTAGAGTTCGCAGTGTCTTGTAGATCACCAGCTTGGCAGCCGAATCCGTCGCCCCGAAGTAAAAGCTAGGCTCGAGGTAGGCGAACTCGCCGAAGCCCTGGTTCAGATTGAAGATCGGCGCTACGTTGATGTTCGTCGTCACCCCGGCCGTCCAATAGCCGGCATCGCGCAACGCCTCGGCCACCGTCAGGACGCGATCCGGCAGGAAGTCCATCTTGTGCACCGTTCCGTGTTCGGTCGGATACAGAGACGTCAAAATGCTGCTGATAGACGGCCGTATCCACGAGACCTGCGAGTGCGCCCAGTCGAAGGAAACACTATCGACCATGATCTGCGAAAAGCCGCCGTCGGGTGACTGCGCGGCGCGCTCGACGACGGCGTCCGAACGCAAGGTGTCGGCGACGATCACGATGATGTTGGGCCGGCTGGACGGTGCCGAGGCGGACCGCTTCAAGTTGTCGTCGTCGCCGCCCCCAGCCACCGTACCGATCACGGTCGCCACGCCCACAGCGACCGCAAAGCCGACCAGGCTACCTGCCCAGCCGGCCCGGCGGTAGAGGAAGCGAACCATCCCCACCACCAGCAGAGCCGCCAACGCGACGCCGAGCAAGATCAGAAGGTGCGTGACGATTCCACTTGCCGATGCGAAATTGAGTTGTTCTTTGAAGATCCGCTTGTTGACGTGGTAGCGCGTCACGAACAGACCAAGCGGAAGGAAACCGAGTCCGGCACCGAGTTGCGCCAACTCGAACGGAGTCGCTCGTCCGCCGCGAACCAGCTGCCACAGCACGGCAGAGCCGATTCCAAAGACAGCCCCGAACAATCCGTAGGCGAGGACTGCGAAAAGAAATAACCAGTACTCGTCGGGGGCTGCCGAAGCCCAGGTCACCAGACCCGACTCCCCGAGACCTAACAACGCGCCCGCAAGGGCCCCTCCGAAGGCACCGACGAGCGCCCCAAATATCCACTTCCGCATCTGCTCAGTCTTTCTCCCTGATCTCGATCGACCGGTCTGAGTGCATAGCTCCGCCCCCTCTGCCACGAGTTTCCATTTCCATTCTTGATGATCCGGCCACCTTCAATGCGACCGGCCCCTTCCCACCGAGCCATACGCCAGGCCGGCGTCGACTCGTCCGGCCCACCTCAGCCAGCCGCCCTCTCCAATACCTCCGTCGGCACCGTGACCTGCGTGCGCCTGCGCAACAGCTCCATCAGCACGCGAACCCGGTCGCGACCGCTGGCGCTGCCCTGCACCACTCCATACAGACCTTCGAGCGGCCCATCGACCACCCGCACCTGATCTCCGGCGGCGAAGGTCGGACGCGCTGCGATCAGGCCGTGCGGCTCGCAGCGTCGTTGCAAGAACTCGATGACCCCCGACTCGACCGGCGCCGGGATATCGCCAAAAGCGACCATCGCGTTGACCCCCGGGGTCCAGATGACCGACGTGTACTGCGTACTCAGGTCGATTCGCGCGAACAGATACCCCGGGAACAATGGCGCGATGATCGGTGTCGACCTGGGCCGGCCACGCTCCTCGATGCGCGGCAAGAAGGTTTCGACGCCGCGACGGATCAGCTGAGTCTGGGCGAACTCCTCGCGGCGCGGCTTGCTCCGAACGACGTACCACTCGGCACCGGGATCACGCGCTCGCACCACATCATCCACGGCCCCACCTTCGCTCTCCCGATGATCGCCAGGCATCAACACGTCACGATCCTCACGGCTGCGCCAGCGCCGAAATGCGACGATCTCGCCGAAACAACTGCTGCAGATCCTTGCCTACCTGCAGCGCGACTTTGCGGCTCTCGAGATCACCGATGATCACACGCCACACGCTGCGCCCCCCACCGAGCTCGGCCGAGGACATCCGGGCACCGAACCCCTGGCGCCGCAAGGCGGTCCGGATTTCCGTCGCGCGCTTCCGCGACGTCAACGAAATCAGCAGTAAACCGTACCGGTCGTCCGACTGCCTGAGTAGCACCAGCCCCTGATCGAGTTGCGGCAAGCGCAGGGTCTGCCCAGGCGAGATCTGATTGATGTCGCGGATTTTCGGATTCGCCATCTTCATCAGATCGAGGATCGTCGGACTCGCCTGGCCGTAGTGACGGATCGCAATTTCGGAAATCGAATCCTCTGGAACCACCTGGACATATTCGTAGCGAGGCAATGCAAGCCTCATCCGAACCGGGTGCGCGGCGACCTGGTCCGGGGCAGACGCCGGCGGCGGCGCAGCCGCCACTGGCACGTCGATCTCCACCTCCTCGTCGGGATCGCCGCTCCACGCCGGCCGACGCGCCACTGACGCGACCGAGCCCACACCAGGCCGCGTGCGCGGCGCGGGTTCGCGATCGTCTGGGGGCTCGAACATTGCACGGTCCGACCTGTCCGCCAGTGCGTCCCGCCGCGAACCCGAGGGCGGATCGGCGGGCGCACTGTCGTCTCGACCACGGGTCGAATCTTCGCGCAATTCCGCGCGCCTCTCCTCGCGCCTCTCCGCGCGCATCTCCTCGCGCAGTTCCTGGCGCAATTCTTCACGCATTTCCTGGCGCAATTCTCGAGGCTCGGTTAAATCGCCCATCGCTTGCACCCGGTCGTCACGGGCCGATAGGCCGCGCCCGTCGGTGTGCGCGAACCCCGCCCCCCGCGGCGCGCTGCGCCGGTCTCCCTGAGCACCGCCCTCGTACGCGCGCTCGTTTGGCCAAGCGGCACCACTCGCCTCCGGCGCGACTGGCAGTCGCATCGCGGCGACCGGCGGGTAGCGGTCGGACAGGCCCGGCTGGACCACCTCGAGGGGCGCGCCCCCACCATCCGGCCCATCGGTGCTGCCACTCCACTGCTTGCGTCCGACCGATAGCAAGCCGACCGTCAGTGCAACCGCCACCACCACCATCACCGCCATCGGAGAGGTCCATCGCGAACGCGCGACATCCTCCCCGGCGTGCGGCGCATCGACACTGGCGCCGCGGGTCGCGACCATCACTTCTGGAGCCCCCTCGGTTGCGATCAGATCGGCCGCCGCCTCGTCCACGACTTCCGCAGTCAGGCGCTTCTTCCCCATCGCGTAACCGATCACCAGCGTGTTGTCGCATACGACGTTCACGATGCGCGGGATCCCGCCGGAGATTTCATACACCCTCTCCTGTGCATCGTGCGAAAAGAGCTGCGGATCGTCGCAACCCGCAGAGCTCAAACGCGACTGGAGGTACTCCGACAACTCCTCGCGGGTCAGGGGCATGAGCCGACAGTTGACCGCAACGCGCTGTCGCAACTGGCGCAAGCTCGGGTTGGTGAGTTTCTGCCCGAGCTCGGGCTGCCCGGCAAGCACGATCTGCAGGATTTTCTCTTTGGAAGTTTCGAGATTCGACAACAGGCGCAGGTCCTCCATAACCGAGAAGTCGAGATCCTGCGCTTCGTCCACGAGCAGCGCTACGTTGCGCCCCTCGCGCAGCTCGTCGAGCAGGAACGCGTTGAGGCGCTGCAGCATGTAGAGGCGCTTACCGTTGTGCACGGGGAGATCGAACTCGCCGAAAATATACTCGAGGATCTCGTCGAAGGTAACGTTGGTATTGAATACGAATACGGTGCGAGTGTTTGGGTCGAGGTCGTTGAGCAGCTTTTTGAGCAGCGTCGTCTTCCCCGTACCGGCCTCGCCGATCAGAGTGATGAACCCCTTGCGTTGCGTGACACCGTAGTGCAGAGAGGCGAGAGCCTCGCGGTAGCGCGCATTCAGGTAGAGAAACTTCGGGTCGGCCGTTACGTTGAACGGCCGTTCCCTCATCCCATAGAACTCACAATACATCGCGACTCCAGGTTCCTATCGGTCCGACTCTCTGTTGCGCCCGTTGTGTCGGTAGTCGTTGGCGCGCAAACCATGCGCTTTGATCTTGCGATGCAGGGTCGCCTGGTCGACGGACGCCTGCTTGGAGGATGGACCGATGCCGCCCTGGTGCTTGCTCAGGAGTCGCGAGAGGTAGTCGCGCTCCGCCCCCTTGAGATACTCGCGCAGCGGCAAGTCGTAACTCAGCTTGGGACCGGCACTGCGCTCGGCGAGTTTGCCCGTCGGAACGTCGACTTCGCGAATGGTATCGCCCTTGGCACGCAGGACGGCCCGCTCGAGGACGTTCGACAGCTCGCGGATGTTGCCCGGCCACTCATAGGCGGTCAGCTGGTTGATCGCCTTTTCACTCAAGCGATTGAGCCCCTTTTCGCGCGCCAGGGGGTTATTGCGCAGAAACTCGGAAACCAACAACGCGATGTCCTCCACCCGCTCGCGCAGCGGTGGCAAATGCACCGGCACCACGTTGATCCGATAGTAGAAGTCCTCGCGCATCCGGCCTTCTTCGACGACCCTCTCGAGGTTCTCGTTGGTCGCGGCGACCACGCGCATATCGACGTCGATCTTCTGGTTCCCACCGAGGCGCTCGATCGCGCGCTCTTCCAACACCCGTAACAGCTTCGCCTGCATCGGTGCCGAGATCGTCTCCACCTCGTCGAGGAAAAGCGTGCCGCCGTCGGCGTGCTCGATCTTGCCAACCCGGTCGGTCACCGCACCCGTGAAGGCGCCACGCTCATAACCAAAAAGCTCGCTCTCGAGCAGATTTTCGGGCAAGGCAGCGCAGTTGATCGCAACGAAGCGGCCGGCCTTGCGCTTCCCCTGAAAATGGATCGCGCGCGATGCCAACTCTTTTCCGGTTCCCGATTCGCCAGTGATGAGAACCGTCACGTCATTGCGCGCCAACATCTCCAGCGTCGAAAACACCTCGAGCATCTCCGAATTGCGACTCACCATGTTGGCAAACGAGTAGCGGTCCTGGAGCTGCTTGCGCAGGTATTCGATCTCTTCGAGCATGCGACGGCGCTCGAGAGCTTTCCGCGTCGCCATCAAGATCTCTTCCGACTGGAAGGGCTTGGTGATGTAGTCGACCGCGCCGCGCTTCATCGCCTCGACGGCATTCTCGATGCTGCCATGACCGGTGATCATGATCACGTCGACTTCCGGCCAACGGTCGCGGATACGCTGCGTGAGCTCGATCCCGTCGCGACCGCCAAGGCGCACATCGACCAGGGCCAGCGCAAACTCGTTCTCGGTCAAGTGATCGATGGCCTCGCTGACGCTCTCCGCACAATCGACTTGATAGGGATGCGACGCGAACAATCCCTCGAGCTCATCGCGGATCAGCGCGTCGTCGTCGACGACGAGAAGTCGCGGCTCAGACCCCATGATGGCGCTCACCATCGCGCGGCAGGGTGACATGACAAGCCCCACTCGCGTCCTCCCCGTTCCACTGCAATTCGCCCCCCTGCAGCTCGATCAATCGACCGGCGACCGCCAAGCCGACCCGCGCCGCCGCGACCAGGGGCGGCACTGCGCCGCCGGACATGCGAACTCCAAAGACCACCGCCTCGCCATCCGCACCGGGAGCGACATCGACGGCAACCTCGCTTGATTCTCTCCAGATGCCACCGAGCGAACCACCGATCAGCTGAAAGCAGCGGCTCAGCGTCCGCGGATCGGCGAGAACCTTGCCCTCAGCCGCACCCACCAGTCGAACCGACTCGCCGGCATGCTCGCGTACCTGCGAAACCATACTACTGGCAACCCGGCCGGTGTCGGTCGGCCGCACCTGAACATCTACCGGCGAAACGTAGTCAAAAAGTAGTTCCAGCAGTCGCTCGAGATCCCCCAGAGCAACCTGGACCCGCTGCTGCTGCTCCGCCTCCGCACCAGCCATCGAGACGCGCACCGTGTGATGAATACGTTGCAGCAAATTCCCGACGGCGTGTTCGGCGTCGTCGAGCACCGCAGGGCGAATCGAGACCAACACCTCGCACGCACCGCCGCCTGCACCCGTCGATCGCTTTGTTTTCCGCACCCTCATTATCTCCGTCGCGGCCTGTGGAAAAAGCCCCTATGTAGTGAAAACCGAACCCGAAACCAACGCAGCTCGCCGACTGGCCACCACCACTCCTCGCCTCTCGCATTCCAGTCACACTATCGCAGCATCGCCGGATGATGATGCTGCGAGAATGCAAGACGTAAGCCATCCAGCTACCACCCTTGCCTAAACTTTTTCAAGCTAAATTCGTTGCATTTCTGCCTCCGTAACACCGCCGACTCTGGCATCCGTGCAAGAACACGTTCCGCGAACAAAACGGGGTTCGTGGGTGACACAGCAATTGACTTGAATTCACGGACGCGACTATTGTGCAAAAATGTAAGTCGGGTCACTCGCACGAGCCGGCGTTTTGGAGTTTGAGGAGGTCCGTCACCGGTGAAAAACCGGCGTATCCTTGTGGTCGACGATTCCGCTGCGATGCGGGAGACGATCGGCGTGTTGCTCGGTCGCCAATACGAGGTGGTCGCGGTGGCAGTGGCGAATCTCGAGAAAGTGCGGGACGCGAGTTTCGATCTGACGATCGCGCCGCTGACTCAGCGCAACAATCCGCAACTACCCTGCATGAGATGCGTCTGGACTGGCAAGCGGATGGACAGCCGCGATGACATCCTGCCGCGCCGGTTTACACCGGCCCAGCTGCGCCGGCTGGTGGCGCGCGGCTTGGATGCCCCTCTCGCGACCGAGTCGTCGGCCGGCGCGTCCAACTGGAGATTCGACACACCCTTTCTCGACGCCGCCGCCGTGGCCGTCGTTCGCAAGTCCGCCAGCAGTGGCCTCGCCCTGCACATCCGCGGTGACCCCGGCGCCGGCAAGCACACGATGGCGCGCTCGATCCACGAAATGCGCGGCGGCGGTCCGCTGATCCTGTGCGATACCGACCAGCCGGTCCCACCGGCCGAAGAACTTCAGTCGGGGGCGGCAACGGTGCTCGCGGTCGCGGTCGACCGCTGGGACACTGCCGCGCAACGCCGCTTGGGCGAGTTGCTGTCATCACCGAGCTCCCGCACCACGCGCATCATCTCGACCGCGACCGCCGAGCTGGAGGAACTCGTCGACCGCGGCGATTTCGATACAGACCTGTACTATCGCTTGAGTTTGCTGCGAGTCGACCTGGTCCCGCTGCGCGAGCGCGCCGAGGACATCCCTGCGATCGCCGAGGCGCTGGCGAACGAGATCGCAGAGCGAACGGGTTGCCCGCACCGCGGGTTTACCGACGCCGCGCTGGAACGTCTCTCGCACTACCTATGGTTCGGCAACCTCGCCGAGCTCGAAGCCGTTCTCACGCGAACACTCGCGCTCGCCGAGGGACAGCGGATCGATAGCGAAGATCTCCTCTTCGAAGGAGCCTCGATCACCCGCGCCGCAACAGCGGGCGCGCCGGTCGAGCAGCACAGCGATGCCGAACCGACATCCGCGGGCAATCTCGATCTCATCATCCACGAGCTCGCCCACGAGTTCAAAAATCCGCTCGTCACCATCAAGACCTTCACCCAACACTGCCAACACTCGCTGCCGGCCGGGTCCGACGACAGCCGTTTCGCCAAGCTGACCGGCGAAGCCGTCGGTCGTATAGACGACACGCTCGAAAACCTGCTTGCGTTTACCAGGATGACCCAACCGGCACTACAAAACGTACCGTTGGCAACCATCCTAGATCCCATCTTCGGAGCCAACCGCAACGGCGGCGGCATCTCCACCCCGGTCGAGTATGCGCCGCCGCCGGCAGTTTCGGCACACGTCGACCCCGACCAGACGAGGTACGCAATCACCAATCTGATACGCGCGCTGACCCGCGGCAGCATCACCCATCAGCCAATCAGCGTTTCGTTCCTCGCTCCCGATTCCCTACTCTGTCAACTCCCGTACGGCAGCAACAGCGTCGGCGAAAAGCTCGCCGGTATGGGATCGAACGGCGAGTTGGCCGATTCGAATACGCGGTCGATTGGGGTCGCAATGGCAAGCACCGTGCTCGAGCGCAACGGCGCCGAGCTCAGCATCAGTAAGAACAGTAGTCCCAAAACCGTGATGATCCGTTTCCCGATGGTGGAGAATGAGGAGGCTGTGGCGAACCGAGATGGAAAATCTACGAATATTGATTGTTGACGATGACGCGAGCGTGCGCGAGTCGGTGCGCATGGTTCTCAAGGGCAGCGCTCAAATTTCGACAGCCGCGGACGGCACCAGCGCGCTGGAAGAGCTGAAGAACGGCCATTTCCATGTCGTCCTGCTCGACATTCTCATGCCCGGGATGGACGGGCTGGAGGTTCTCGAGCGCTCCCAAGATCTCGAGAACCCGCCGCAGTTCATCATGCTGACGGCGACCAAGACGATCAAGACCGCCGTGCGCGCCATGAAACTCGGCGCGTTCGACTATGTCACGAAACCGTTCGACGTCGATGAGCTGCAGCTGATCGTGCAGCGCGCCGCCGAAACCGGTGCCATGCGCAGCGAACTCGATACTCTCCGATCCGAGCTCGGCAAGCATTACCACTTCGACAACATCATCGGCACCTCGGCGCCCATGCAGGCGGTTCTCAAAACCGTCAGTCGCGTCGCCCCGCTGCGATCGACGGTCCTCCTCACCGGCGAGAGTGGGACCGGCAAAGAGGTGATCGCCCGCGCGATCCACTTCAACAGCACGCGCAAAGAGCAGCCTATGATCGCCCTCAACTGCGCCGCAATCCCCGCCAACCTGCTCGAGGCCGAACTCTTCGGCCACGAACGAGGCGCCTTCACCGACGCCCACAGCCGCAAGATCGGACATTTCGAGCGGGCCCACAAAGGTACGATCTTCCTGGATGAAATCGGCGATATGGCTCCCAACACCCAGGCCACCATGCTGCGAATTCTCGAGTCCGGGCAGTTCACCCGGGTCGGCGGCGAGCAAGTCGTCGAGGTCGACGTGCGAGTCGTCGCCGCTACCAACCGCGACCTCGACAAGGGCATGGAGGACGGCACCTTTCGCTCCGACCTCTACTTCCGGTTGAACGTCGTCGCAATCCCGCTGCCTCCGTTGCGCGATCGGCCCGAGGATCTACCTCTGCTCATTCGGTATTTTTTGGAGAAAAAGTCGCGCGAGGCCGGGGTCTCGCTGCGCAACTTCAGCGCCGCGGCGCTCGATGCGATGATGGCCTATCACTGGCCGGGCAACGTCCGCGAGCTCGAGCACGCCGTCGAGCGCGCCCTGGTCCTGTCGGATGACACCCCCCTGGGGATCGACGATCTACCCAGCAAGGTAGCGAGGCGCGCCGATTCAGGCGACAGTCCACTAGCTCTACCGACAGCGCTCAGCAGAACCGCACAAGCCAGGACCCTCAACGACGCGGTCGAAGAACTGGAGCACCGCATGATCCTGCACGCCCTCGGCGAAGCCGAGCACAATCAAACCAGAGCAGCCGAGATTCTCGGCACTACCCGGCGCATCTTGAAATACAAGATGGACAAGCTCGGTATCGACGAGGGCGAAGGCCAGGCAGGGGGCACGCTCGAATCTCTGTAGCGCCGCACCGCTCACCCCGGCCGACGCGCAATACCGGAGCCGCGCGGATTCGGTGCCGCTCCCGGCAACTATGCGACAGCGATCCGCAAAGACCGTTGCCATGCGCACCCGCAAGGCATGTCGCACGCACCCTGCCCGGCTCGGACATTGGTGAAATGCCGACCGGCATTTCCATCTACACTTTTGTACACAGGTTGCGCAAAAAGACGCTCTGTCGCGCGACGGCCAGAGCGTCGGCCGGTCCGCCTCACCCGGGCAATTCACCAACGAATTCCACATCCTATCGAGACTGCCATGCAATCTCGCAATGTTTCTGGCAGGTTGCCCCTGCCTTTGGCACGCCCGGTGCTTTGTTGAGACCGCCAGAGGTCTATGCATGGCAACCGACACGACTGATGACCGCGCTTCTCTGCTGATCATCGACGACGAACGCGGGCCTGCGGAATCGCTCCGCATGGTCTTCAAAGACCAGTACGAGGTCTTTACGGCTCCCGGCGGACGCGAGGCACTCGATGTCCTCCGCGACCGCCCGATCGACGTCGTGACACTCGACCTTCGCATGCCCGGAATGAGCGGCAACGAGGTGATGGAACACATCAAGCGCTTCGATCCGGACATCGAGATCATCGTCGTAACCGGCTACGCCTCGCTCGACTCCGCGATTCGCGGTCTCCGTCACCGCGTCTTCGACTACGTCACCAAGCCCTTTGATGTTCCGCAGATCTCCGAATTGGTGCAACGAGCCGTCCAGCACCGTCGCGAAACCCTACGCGCCCGCGACTTCCGCGACCGTTTCCTGGCCAATCTATCGCACGAGTTACGGACGCCGCTCAACGCGATCATGGGCTTCAACGACATGCTCACCGATCAATTGTCGTCGCAGCTCAACAGCGATCAACACGACACCTTCCAACGCATCCACAGCCACTCGCAGCGTCTCCTCACGCTGATCGACACCGTCACGATTCTCAACCAGGTCGAGGCCGGCGACTACCAGATGCTGCCGACCTCCTTCGACGTCGCCGAAGTATTCCACTACATCGTCGGTCGGTTCTCCGCCGTCGCCCGCGAACAGCAGGTCGAGCTACGCCATGACGAAGGTGCGACGTCCGCGCCGATCGTCGCCGACCGCGACAAGCTCGAGCGCCTGGTCGCCGCACTCGTCGACAACGCGCTGAAATTCACGCCGGTAGGCGGCTCCGTGACCCTCGCGGTCGAAACGAGCAGCGACACCCCGACCGTCGACATCGAGATCGTCGATACCGGGGTCGGAGTCCCGACGGAGGACATCGAGGAGCTCATCGAACTCGCACCGTCGTCGGTACTGCCCAAGCCGACGGTCCACACCGGCCTCGGTCTCGGCCTGCGTCTGGCCTCCGAGCTGTCGCGCCTCATGCACGGCGAGTTGACGGTATGCCGGCAAGATGCAGGCGGCTCCCGCTTCCGAGTCCGATTGCCCCGTGAATCCATCAGCCCGGACCACAATGCGCATGTACAATAGCGACCCTTCGACACGAAACGCGATGCTCCTCTGCCGCGAATGCCGGGTACTGCACCCGTTGCCCGCCGCTCGACCGGTTCCCGACGCCGACGAGCTCCTCGATCTCGAGACGTTCCGATCCACCCACAGCGACCACACACTCGAACGCGCATACAGGCTCTCCGAGCCCACCCTCCACGACCGTCCCGCGTGGGACCCGATGGCACGTGCCTGGTTCCGCGTCAGCGTCGGTGAATCCGCGCTCTTCGTCTGCAGCTCCCGACAGTCGATCGAAGAGCCGCGGCGCCACGAGGTCTGCGATACGCCGCCGTCCTTCTCTCTCCGCACGGAGGTCGACGAACCGGTACTGCGCAGGTCCCTGGAACGACACTTCGTCCACACATCAGTCGCGGCGGAAAAGATGAGCACCTTCATCAGCGCCACCCGCAAAGCCTTCGCCAGTGTCGACGCCAACTGCGTGGAGACCAGCTACGACGATCCCGATCTGGCAAATGCGGCGATCGGGCCGTGCCCGGTCGAGGTGGCCCATATCCTGCGCCGCACCGCCAGCAGCACCTTCGAAGCGGCTCGAGAACGCCAACAGCTGCTCGACTTCATCGACGCAAACACCGACGAATACGGCGCCCTGGCGATCCGCGTACTGCGCGAAATCCATACTCCTGCACACCCGTAGGCGCCCGCACCGCCGCAGCCATCGGCGGCGACACAACTGCGTCTATCCGGCGGTCACTGCGCCCGCTCCGGCCACGCAGGATCCGCACGGCACGAGCGGGATCGGGGGATCCGGTTGACTCGCCAGACGGCTGCATCCACTATTCCCGGGAGCCGAAGGTCGGCGGAGCCCAAGCCCGCGACCGAGCGATCGGCGGGGCGCGGATCGGACCGGCGGTTCCAAGGGAATGCGACCATGCAGCCATCGCCCGATAAGGACATCGTCGCCGGCCGGTTCGGCAACCTGCGCACGCCGACTGCGGAGGCCCTCAGCAGTGCTCTCGAGGGCGGCCGGATCAGCGAAGACCAAGCGCGCCACCTGATCGATCTCAGCCGCGACGAACTGCCGGCACTCTTGGCGGTCGCCGGCTTTCTGCGCGACCAACACAAGGGCCGTATCGTCACCTATTCCCCGAAGGCATTCTTCCCGGTGACCAACTTATGCCTCGACCGCTGCTCCTACTGCACCTTCCGCCAAGACCCCGGATCGCCCGGGGCACGGACCATGCTACCAGGGGATATCCGCAGCGTCGCGACCCAAGCTGCGCGCCTTGGCTGTATCGAGGCCCTGATGTGCCTCGGCGACAGACCCGAGCGCGCCTTCCGATCCTACCGTGACACGCTGGCTCACCTGGGCCATGCGTCAACCGCATCCTACGTCGCGCAGTGCTGCGAAATCGCTCTCGACGAGGGCATGTTGCCGCATACCAACGCCGGGCTGCTCAGCCGCGAAGAGATGGCCGCCCTGCGACCGCTCAACGTCAGCCTCGGACTGATGCTCGAAAGCACGAGTACTCGCCTGCTCGAGCGTGGCGGCGCCCACTTCAACGCACCCGACAAGGATCCGCGACTGCGTATCCGGATGATGCGCCAAGCCGGCGAGCTTTCGATTCCCTTCACTACGGGAATCCTCCTCGGCATCGGCGAGAACAGCGCCGAGCGGGTCGCCAGCTTGCGAGTGATCGCCGAACTCGACGACGACGGCGGACACATTCAGGAAATCATCGTTCAGAATTTTCGCGCCAAAGCCTCGACGCGCATGGCGGCGCAGCCGGAGCCCGAGAGCTACGAGGTTGCCGCCGCGGTCGCCGTCGCGCGATTGATGATGCCGACCATGAACCTGCAGGTCCCGCCCAACCTCAACCCCTACGACCTCAAGCTCTTCCTGGCAGCCGGCATCAACGATTGGGGCGGCATCTCGCCGCTGACGCTGGACTTCGTCAACCCGGAAGCTCCGTGGCCACAGATCGAATCACTGGCCGCGACCTGCACGGCGGAAGGATTCGATCTGCGTCCACGACTGCCTGTCTACGAGGAATACTGCGTCGACGAATTCGTCGACGCAGCACTGCGCACGCCTATCGGTGTCCATCGCCGGCGCATCGACGATCTCTCACGACAAACACAATCGGCCCAGCACCAACCCGAGTCACACGAATGAATGCCATCGGCCAGTCTACACGCGGGTACGCCCGCGAACTTCCCCCAAAACCCTCTGCGACGTTCGCCGCACGTCTGACACCCAAAGGAGCTCCGCATGTCGACTTCCATGCATGACATCGTTCTCGACGAGCGACCGCTCGACCAGTTGCTCGCTGCAGCCAGTCCGTCGACGGCCAACATTCTCGAGCGTTCGCTCGAGCGCAAGGAGCTCAGCGTCGAAGACGGAATCCATCTCCTCGCCACCGAGGGCGACGATCTCAGAGCTCTCATCCAAACCGCGGATGCCGTCCGCGCCGAGGACGTCGGCGACGAAGTCACCTACGTCGTCAATCGCAACATCAACTGGACCAACATCTGCTTCGTCGGATGTCAATTCTGTGCCTTCGCCGTTCACCGCAACGACCCGAGCGCCTACAACCACTCGATCGACGAGGTCATGGTCAAGGTCGATGACGCGATCGCCCGCGGCGCCAGCGAAGTGTGCATGCAGGGCGGGATCAATCCCGAGTCCGACGGTTTCTTCTACCGCGACCTCTTGATCGCCATCAAAAAACGTTACCCGCGCCTGCATATTCATGCGTTCTCGCCGATGGAGATCATGTACGGTGCGCGCCGCGCCAACATGTCGCACTCCGAGTTCCTGACCATGCTCCGCGATGCCGGTCTCGGTACCATTCCCGGCACCGCCGCCGAGATTTTGGATGATGAGGTGCGCGAGATCCTCAGCCACAAGAAGGTCGACGTCGCCACCTGGGTCGAGATCGTATCGACGGCGCACGAGCTGGGTCTGCGCAGCAGCTCGACGATCATGTATGGCCATATCGAGACTGCCGAACAAATCGCCCGACATGTCGTCCTGCTGCGCGACATCCAGAAGCGTACCGGAGGCTTCACCGAGTTCGTGCCCCTTCGCTTCATCCATACCTTTACTCAGCTCTTCAAACGGGGACTGGTCGATGCACCGACCAGCGGCCCCTCGGACTTCCGGATGTACGCCTTCTCCCGTCTCATGTTGCGCGGCTGGATCGACAATCTGCAGACCTCCTGGGTCAAGCTCGGCACTGAGCTATCGCAGCTCACGTTACAGGCCGGATGCAACGACTTCGGCGGCACCTTGATGGAGGAATCGATTTCCAAATCTGCCGGCGCCGACGCCGGCGAGTATTTGTCCGAAGACCGTATTCGCGAGCTCATCTTGGAGATCGGCAGAATTCCGGTACAACGGAACACCACGTATGGCCGCATCTCGGAAGACACACCCACAACGGGTCACAGTTCTCGCCGGCGGAGTCGGGGCAGCGCGATTTCTGCGCGGCCTGCTGCCCCTGCTTGAGCCGCGCAAGCTCACCGTCATCGTCAATACCACCGACGACGAAACATTCTTCGGCTTGCACGTTTCACCCGACCTCGACACGGTCACCTATACCCTGGCCGGCGCCGCAAACCGCCGCCGCGGGTGGGGGCTGCGGGACGACACCTTCCGTTGCCTCGGCGCACTCCAGCGTTACTACGACAGCACCTGGTTCCAACTCGGCGACCGCGATCTGGCGACCCACATCTTCCGCACCGATGCCCTGCGCAGCGGCCGTTCGCTGACCGACGTGACCCGCGAAATCACCCGCCGCTTCGGTATCGAAGTCCGCGTCCTGCCGATGAGCGACCAGCCGGTGCGCACCAAGATCACGATCGAGAATGGCGGGACACTGGACTTTCAGGACTACCTGGTGCGACGACGCGCGCAGGGGGTGGTGCGCAAGATCCGCCTCGCCGGCCTCGGCAAGGCCCGACCCGCGCCCGGCGTGTTAGACGCGTTGCGCCGGAGCGATGCCATCATCATCCCGCCGAGCAACCCCTTCGTCAGCATCCTGCCGATCGTCAAGCTACCCGGCGTGCGCCGCGCCATACGAGATTCGGGCGCCCCGGTGGCGGCGGTCAGCCCCCTGATCGGCGGCGCTCCGGTCAAGGGACCACTCGACCACATGCTCTCCGGTACTGGCCACCAGGTCTCGTCTGCCGGAGTCGCCGGGCTCTACCGCGGTCTCGCTTCGATCTTCATCTTCGATCGCACCGACGCCGACCAGGCGGCGCACGTCGAACTCCAACGAATGCGCCCCGTGCTCACCGATACCCTGATGAAATCCCCGGCGGCCGCCCGCAAGCTGGCCAGCCTGGTTCTCGATCAGCTAACCCTATGATCTCGATCGACCACCGGTTATCTTGCCGCCATGTCGATTGAGTTCCGCGCCCTCTCGGGGATCCCGCTGGTGCAGCCGGGCGACGACCTGGGCGCTCTGCTCGCCACCGCGGTCAGAGAGAACCACATCGAACCGCAGGAGGGAGACCTTCTCGTCATCTGCCAGAAGGTCGTCTCCAAAGCCGAAGGGCGCGCTCGGTCGCTAAGCGATGTCGAGCCCGGCGCCTTGGCACTCGAGGTCGCCGCCGCGGCCGAAGACAAGGATCCGCGCATCGCCGAGTTGGTTCTGCAAAACAGCACCCGCGTGGTCATGATGAAGCAAGGCCATCTGATCGTCGAGACCGGCCCGGGCTGGGTTTGTGCCAACGCCGGAATCGACGCTTCCAACACCGGCGATCCCGACGGCGTCCTACTCCTACCGGAGGACCCCGACGCCTCGGCCGCGCGGCTCTCGCACACGCTGGGCGAAGCCCTCGGCAGCCAGATTGCAATCATCATCAGCGACACCTGGGGCCGCCCCTGGCGAGTCGGACTGGTCGACTTCGCCATCGGCGTGCACGGCGTGAATCCGCTGCGCGACGTACGCGGCGAACGAGATATGGACGGCCGGCCGTTGCACCATACCGTGAACGCCGACGCCGACGCCCTGGCCGCCGCTGCGGGGCTGCTGATGACCAAGGGCTCCGGCACCCCCGCCGTCCTCGTGCGCGGCTATCGCTCCGCCAACGGAACCGGCTCCGGACGCGACCTGATCCGCGATCTCGACACGGACCTCTTCCGCTAGTCCGTTGCCAAACAGGCACGCCGGACAGACGCGCTGCTAAACGACCTCCGACTCTGGCCACTCGCCCCACACCGCTTGCACGAGCGCGCCGCAATAACACACCGCCGCCAGCACGCCCGCCGCGGTGAAGCCGTAGAGCATCGCCACCACCACACCGAGAACCGAAGCGAGCACCGAAGCGATGCCGTTGATCCCCCACGCGTACGGTAACGCCTTCGGGTAGAGCGCTTCCATGCGCCGCAGCCCGAATGGCATCGCCATGCCGAGGCATGTGGCGATCGGCGCCACCAGCCCGACTGCGACCGCCACGCGGCCGGCGAACGGCAACCAGATCAACGCCCTCAACAGCGGCTGCAACACGAAGGCACCGATCAAAATCAAGACGATGGCGCCCGCCAGCGCCAGCGGCATTGCGCGCCTCGCCGACAGCGACGAAGTCAGTGACGAGCCGACTCCGGAGAAGATCAGCAACGCGAAAAGCACCACCGAAAGCGCATAGGTCGGATAGCCGAGGAAGAGCACCAATCTCTGAATGAGGGTGATCTCGACGAGCAGGAAGCCGAGACCGATCAGCCAGAAGTAGCTCAACGTCGCCAACGGCGGCGGGCTCGCGTCCGGGGCCATCCACAGTGGAGCGACAAAGGCGATGAGCGACAGCCCGCTGAGGATCATGAGGGTCAACATCAGCATCGAAAAAGGACTGTTGGAGAATGCATAGCCCTCGCGGTGCGTGCCGAGCGAACTCAAGCGGTCCATATTGAAAAAGAACGGCTGGTCGTCGGTCGGCGGGCATACGTTCAGGTGGTAGGAGTTGCAGAACTCGTCGATGCTGGACGCCTCGGCGAGCTGCTTCCACTCATCCCGGTAAGGCCCCTTCGGCCCATAGACGACCCCCTTCCCCCTCTCCGATGCAAGGCGGTCGATCTTCGCCAACTCCGCTTCGGTATAGGGCTCCAGCCGCAACAGCACGGTCCCACTGGGGGGCCCGAGGAAATCCTGCCCCTTGATCACGACCATGTGCTGAAGCGGATGCTCGAAGCCCCGGGTTTCGAGGGCGGCCTGCGCCAGAACCGCCACCCGCAGCGCCTCGTCGCCGACCAGGCGGTAGAGGCGCGACACGTTGAGAACCCCCATGGGCGCGAGGTGGTCGAAGTATTCGTGAAAGGCCTCGATCGTGTAGAGGTTATTCTCCGCCAGCGCGAACCCCTGAGCCGCGTTGGCGCTGAGCGTGTCGGTAAATCCCAAGTGGATCTGATCGTATTTCTTGTCGCGCGCGGCGAGCGCCGAGCGGCCGTCTCCAATCAACGTAGAAACGTTCGCTCGCGAATAGGGCCTACCCGACAAATCGCCGAGATCGCCGTCGACAACCATGCGGACACCTTCGTTGAGCTCGATCACATCGACCTTCTGCCGCTCGGAAAGCGCGGTGTAAATGTCGCGCCCACCACCACCGCCGATGACCAGCGCATTCCCCGGCCCGGTCAGTTCGTAGCCGATGCTCTGCGGCCCCGTGCGCAGAAACTTCCAGTCCGGTAACCGATCTCCCTTGACCACCGGCACCGGCGCGTACGCGCGATCGTAGAGTAGCAAGGCGAACGTGCTCTTTTCGTTCCCGCGATATCCGAATGCTCGGGTCAACGGAGTCCAATGCTCGCCGATCGGCGCGCCCTGTTGCGCGCTGTGTCCGGGATCGAGGTAGAGGATCCTCGTGAACGCCGCCAGGCCCAGGATCAGCAGGCAGAACGCCCCGGAGAAATAGGCCCTCCTGCGGATCTCGCCATCGTCGGTGAACAGTACCGCCGCTAGCGCGACGACGACGCCGAGCAACACCACCAGATTGGGCGCCGGCCCAAGCCAGAGAACCGGCGCGGCCAGGAAGGCGCCGAGGCCGGCTCCGACCAGGTCGGCGGCGTAGACGGTACCGATCGACGAGGCGAAGCGGGTAATCGCCAGCGCGACCACCACACCGGCGGCGAACGGTGGAATCGAGGCGAGCGCGCAGGCGAGCGCCAGGTTGGCGACGAAAGCCGCGTGGATGTGCACCGGCATCGCCAGGCTCAGCCGCGCCAACAAGATGGGTAGTATCGCCACGGAGAAGGCAAACCAGACCGACCACTGGCCGAGCGCCCGGTAGGGGTCCTTTTCGAACCAATCCGGCCAAATGTAGACGACCAGCGCGCCCGCACCGGTACCGAGGAGCGAAAGCGAAATCGCCAGAAAACTGAAGTGATACGCCAGAACCGAAGAAAAAATCCTGGTCAGGATCACCTGCAAGGCCAGGGCCGAGGCCGTCACCAAGCCCAGCGCAACCAGGGCGCCGATACGGGGTCGATTCGACATAAGCCGCTGCTTATACAAACCACACCAACATAACTCAAAGGCCGACCCGGCCGCGGAGTTGAGCAACCGCCGTCAATCGTGAATCCTGACGCGGGTTCCCACCGGGACGGTCGTATAGAGGTACTCCGCATCCTCGTTGCTCACCGCGATGCACCCATCGGTCCAATCGAGCGCCGGAATGTAGGGGCGCGGGCCGTATCCGTGGATACCGATCCGCCCGCCCAGTTGGGTACCTGATGCCGGTTCATCGCCGTCGGCGATCGCGGCGAATATCCCCGCCCATTCGCCAGCGCTAATCAGCCCCGTGTCATAGGCGCGGTCCGCATCGTCGATGTTCGGATAACTGATGCCGAGAAAGCGATGGAAGCGCCCGGAACGATGCTTTTCAGCCACGTAGTAGTCGCCGACCGGGGTGCGCTTGTCGCCGCGGCGTTGCTTGGTGCCCTCCGGCACCAGGCCGACGGCAACATCGAACTCGCGCAGTAGCTCCGCTCCCCGGCGCAGCTCCATTCGATGCTGGCTCTTCCAGATCTCGAGCTGCAACTCCGCACCCTCCGCGGCGACGGCACGAACCGCGGGAAGAAGAGCGACCATGGCGCTCAGCGCGAGCACCAACCGCCAATCCGGCGATCGCCCGCCAGGCTCGCCGCAGCGCAATCCCCGTATCTTCAAACTCTCCATTCCAACGCTCACCCGCCTTGCGATGCCACGCAAAAGTTGCATTGATCCAGAAATGACCGCAGCGGACAACGATGACCGCAAGATCCAACCGACGCCGCCCGACATCCGCGCCGAGATCGTGGACACCGTCAAGCGGTTTGTCCAGCGCGAGGTAGTGCCGGCGGCGAGCGAGCTCGAGCATCGCGACGAGTACCCGCACGCCATGGTAGCGACGATGAAGGAGCTGGGGCTCTTCGGCGCCACCATTCCCACCCACTGGGGCGGCCTCGGCCTCGACACCCTCACCTACGCGATGATCGTCGAGGAGATCTGCGTTGGCTGGATGAGCCTCAGCGGCATCCTCAACACCCATCTTCTGCTCGCCTACATCATCCGCAACTTCGGTACCGAAGAGCAGAAGAATCGATTTTTGCCCGAGATGGCCGCCGGCGAGTACCGCGGAGCGCTCTGCCTCAGCGAAGCCCACGCCGGCAGTGACGTCCAACGTATCCGCACAGTCGCTGTGAGGGACGGCGACGACTACCTCGTCAACGGCACCAAAATGTGGGTCACCAACGGGCGCAACGGCAATCTCTTCGCTCTGGTGGTCAAGACCGATCCACAGGCCGATCCCCCGCACCGCGGAATGTCGTTGTTCATTGCCCCGCCTGGCAACGGGGTCACGATCAGTCGCGACATCGGCAAGCTCGGTTACAAGGGCGTCGATACCTGTGAGATCGCTTTCGAAGATTACCGGGTCCCGAGCGCCAACCTCCTCGGCGGCGAGGAGGGCCGCGGCATGCAGCAGGTGCTCAACGGGCTCGAAGTGGGCCGCATCAACATCGCCTCGCGAGCCGTCGGCGTCGCCCGCGCCGCCTTCGAGCACGCCATTCGCTATGCGCAAGAACGTCAGACCTTCGGCAAGCCAATCTGCGAACACCAGGCGATACAGCTCAAGCTCGCCGATATGGCTACCAAGATCGAAGCGGCACGCCTGCTCACCCACCGTGCCGCAAACAAGAAGGACCAAGGTGAACGCTGCGACCTCGAAGCCGGCATGGCCAAGCTCTTTGCCTCCGAAACGTGCGCGGAAGTCACCCTCGAAGCGATGCGCGTCCACGGCGGCTACGGATTCTCGAAGGAGTTTCCCGTCGAACGCTACTATCGAGATGCTCCTCTGATGCTGATCGGCGAAGGCACCAACGAAATTCAGCGCACCATCATCGCTCGCCAACTGGTCAAGAAGTATCCGGCCTGACTCGCGCTGTCGCTCTGCTACCACGACGACGGCGAAAGATCGGCCGCGGTGTGAACCGAGGTCGCGGCGGAAGGGCACGCGTGTTGCAACCCATTCGTCGCCACCCCCCCTCCTGCTGCAACTCATCAGACTGAAATCGACACCCGTCGAATGATCGCGTTTCCTCTTCTGTTCACCCCGGCGCGCATCGGAACGATGCAGTTACGCAACCGCATCGCGATGTCGCCGATGGAGAATCTCTACGCCACCGGCGGCGGCCTCCCCTCACCGCGCACCATCGACTACTTCACCGCCCGTGCCAAAGGCGGTGTCGGGCTGATCACCGTCGGCGCCTCCGCCATCGATGCACGGCACAAAGAGGTACCGAACAGTCTCCACTTTGCCAGCGACGATGTCGTCGACTCGCACCGCGCGCTGACCGACGCCGTCCACGCGCATGGCGCGAAGATCCAGCCCCAGGTGGTCCACGCCGGCCCGGATGGACTCGCTCCCGAGCTGCACCGAATCGACGCCGTCGGGCCATCGGTCATCCAGTCGAATATCACCGGCACTCCATGCCGGGCTCTCAGTGAGTCTCAGTTCGCCGACATCGTCGATCTCTACCGCGCCGCGGCGGTAAGGGTTCGCCAGTCAGGCTATGACGGCATCGAGCTCCACGCCGCGCACGGCTACATGCTTCTCGGTTCCTTTTTGACGCCGTGGCGCAACGCGCGCCGCGACCGCTACTCCGCACGCCGAGGCGATGGCGGCGTCGCCGCGGTAGCCGAGGTGGTGCGTGCCATCAAGAGCGAGGTCGGCGCCGACTTCCCTCTTACGCTGCGGGTTTCGGGCTACGAACGGATCGCCGGCGGACGTTCCAGCTACGATACCCAGCGCATCGCACCCGACCTGGTCGAGGCTGGCGTCGATGCGTTCCACATCAGCGGCGGCGTCATTGACCGCCTGGTTACCCAGATGGTCAACGGCTCGCATTACCCCGACGGCCTCAACATCGCCGCCGCAACGGCCGTCAAACGAGCCGTCGACGTCCCCGTGATGGTGGTCGGTCGCATCCACACGCCCGAGCTCGCCGAACGGATCCTGCACGACGGCTGTGCCGATCTGATCGCCATGGGGCGGCCGATGATCGCCGACCCGAACTTCGTCGCAAAGGCACGCGACGGCCAGAGCACCCGAATCCGCCTCTGCATATCGTGCCAGAACTGCATCGACTCGATGGAAACACGGCAAGCCATGGACTGCGCCGTCAATCCCCGTGCCGGCCGCGAGGCCGAGCTATCCGCGGTCGCCGCGAGCCGCAGCAAAGAGGTCGCGGTCATCGGCAGCGGACCGGCGGGTCTCGAAGCGGCGCGAGTGGCTCGTTTGCGCGGCCACCGCGTGACGCTGTTCGAGCGCAACCAGTTCCTCGGCGGGGCCCTGCTGATGGCTGCGACCGTACATCCAGAGAATCAACCCCTGCTCGACTACCTGCTGCGCGAAGTCACGCGCCTCGGTGTCCGGATCGAAAAGGGGATCGACGTCACCGCCGAGCTGATCGAGTCGCGCGCCGCCGACACGGTCGTCGTCGCGACCGGGGGACGCTTGGTGACCCCACGTCTGGCCGGGGACGATCTCCCCCTGGTCTTCACCGGCCGCGAAATCCGCAACCTCCTCGCCGGGGCGCCCGCCGCAAGCACCGCCGCCAAGCTGGCTGGCTGGCAGCGCTTCGCCGTGCCCTTGCTGCGCGGGCCGGCCCGGGCTCTCCTGCACCCCAGCCTCATCCGCCGAGCGACCCGGCACTACCTGCCGTTCGGCGAAAAGATCGTCATCATTGGCGCCGACCTGGCCGCCATCGAGTTGGCCGAATTCCTCGCCGAACGCGGCCGCACAGTCGCCATTCTCGACCCCGGCGACCGCATCGCACCGGAAGTCGGCGACAAGCGCCGCGCCGAGCACATGGAGCGACTCGATCGCGCCGGTGTGCCGATCAACACGGGCGCGACGATCGACCACATCAGCAACGACGGCGTCGTCTTGCACCGTAGCCACGGGCGCGGCGATACCCTCGTCCCCGCCGACAACGTCATCATCGCCGGCGAAGTCGCTGCGGATACATCGCTCTACGACTCCATCAAAGAGCGCATCGCGGAAACCTACGCCGCCGGCGATTGCACCGGACTCGGCTTGATTCGCAAGGCGATGCTCGAAGGCGCCCACGCGGCCACCCGGATCTGATCGAACGACCCGGTCGCTGGGGGGCGGCGCGTGGTTCAGGACCAGAACCACCAGGCGGCGGCGACCACGGCGAGCAGCAGGCCGACGATTCCGATGCGGCCGGCATTGCGCGCCGACGGCTCGGCGTACTCCGCCTCCAGGCAACGCTGCAACATCGGGCGACATAGCTCAAAGGGAGCGGTGTCTCCGGCGAAGGTCTTCAGCGCCAGGTTGCGCTCGACGTGGATCGCGTCGAGGAGTGCCCGAATGCGATCGCGCAGGATCTCCGGCGCACTGCCGCGGACCACGGCCGCGAGGAGTAGACGCGGCCCCTGTTCGATCACGACGTTGAACCTGGCCGGGCGGGGTGGGCGGGGCACACCGGGCTCGTCCGGAGAGATCATCAGATCGCGGACGCGGCGGACCTCCTCCATGAGATCTTCCTCGGGCACCTCGATCGCATCCGCATGGGTCGTCTCGAGCAGGAGCGTTCCGGTCGCACGGTGATAGAGAAGCAAGTGCTCGACCCGGTAAACCAGGGTATGCCGATCCGCCACCTCGGCAAAGCTCTCACCGCTGCGCCAGGATTCGACGAGCCACCGTAAACCCGGCAACGTCGCAGCCAAACGCAACGTACGCAGCCTTCGCCCAACGGTCCTGCCGATCGCGCCACGAATCGCCGCGCCAACGATCGGTGACAGCATGCGCGCCGCCAGTTCGGGATCACGACGAACCAGGCTGGCGAACGCCGCCTCGATCGCCGGGGCCAGAGCCTCGCCGAGTTGGGGATCGTCCTGCGGGCGAAGACGAACCGCCCGCGGTAGAATTCTGCTTACCTCGGCGGCCCGATAACCCTCGTCATTGAGCCAACCTTGCAGATCGTCGAGTTTCCGGTCGTCATAGCCAAGAACCAAGCGACGAAGCTGTTCCAGCTCGAACTCGCTCGGTCCCGCGGCTGGACTTTCGGTTACGCGATCTTCCGCAGGTAGCTCAACCCGTATGGGTTGCGGAGCCATCTCGGCCCGACCGCTTCGTCGCTACCTGGTTGGCCAGGTCGCGCAGCGTCCCAGACAACCCCGCCCAATCGACGCTCTCGCTGCGCAGCTCGTGGACTTTGCCCTCGAGGATGCGGTTCAACTCCTCGTAGTTGTGACGAATCGACTCGCCCAGAGTGGCCACCTGTTCGCCCATTTGCGAGCGAATATCCTGCTCGGCCGCATCCGTCCGGGCCGATAGAGCGCCCATCTGCTGGCCGACATGGTCCATCTCGCCCTGCAACTCGCGCACCACCGCATCCAGTGTATCCGCGCTCTGACGCTGAGCCGCGCTGATCTCGCTGGCCAGAGACCGCAACTCCGACTTGATCTGTTCCTCGAACGCCTCCATCCGGCGCTGAATCTCGAGCCCGGCCTGAACCGCGTTCGCCTCCACTCGCTCTTCGATAGCGGCGAACCTCTTGTCGGAATCGCGGCGCTCCGCGCCATACAAAATTTCGCGAATCCTATCCAGGTCCACCGACGACTCGGCCGACAGGTTGTCGGCCCGCCCCGGCGCCGCGGCGGATCGGAGCCGTGCCGGCTCCCCATAAGTTCCAGTCGACAACCCGTCGACTTCCTTCAAACGAGATCGGTCCATCGTCAGCCTCCTGCGTAGGTAGTTCGTCCAACCATCTGAGTCGCTAGTCGCACTCTGCGTCTGCGAGCCGCGGCCGGCCCTCGCTCGCTACCCGCCCTCGCCCACAAACCCCTACGCCACACACCAGGCACCGTGCACAGATCAGATACGATCCGAGCCAATCCACGATCTTGCAGCCCCCTTGAAACGACAATGACTGCGCCGCGTCAACCCCCTCGGAGGATGGCATGCGACACGCCGCACGCGTATTCGCCCTCGTCGGGCTCGCGACCGCCCCTGCGACCCACCGATCACATCCACCAGGTGCTCGCACCACAGCCCACGTAAACCCGCTCCTCAGGCGAAGCCGCACGGGGGGATCCAATCCCGTTCGCCGCGCTCTGGACCCCCACTCGACACCCGCGCTCCGCGCCCCAGCACCTCGCGACCGCGCGACCCGAGCGGCGACCCGGATGCCGTAGACTGCGCTGTGCCATCACCGTAGAGAACCGTACAGGTTCGCCACACTGTCGAGTTTTCGACGCTGCCGATTCCGCTACCCGGCCTACGATTCGCCATATCACGTGACTATCCGCGGAGGCACGGTCGTTGCGGTTCGCCCATGTTCGCGGGAACGTTCGCGGGAACGTCCTCGGGAACGTCCTCGACGATATTCTCGGCAGCGCCCGCAACAACCACCATCAGCCACGATCATGGGAGAGATCAGGGTGGAAGATCCGCAACAGAGGGGAAGCTTCACGAGCCAGGCTGGCTTGACCATCAGCGACATGATGATGGGCCTGGTGCTCACCGGCGTCCTGCTCTTCAGCGCCAGCCCGGCCGTCAGTGAGCTGCTAGCGACCTACCGCTTGCGCGCTGCGACCCACCAGATCTTCGGCGAGTTGCAACACGCCAGGCTCGCCGCAGTGATGCAGAACAACCCGTATCACTTCTCGGTCCTTGCCGGCACCGCCTCCTACCAGATCCACGACGACCTCGATGGCGACTATATCGAGGATGCTGGCGAAGTGTCGGTGCGCAATGTCGGGAAGAGCGGCTCCGGCGTGCAGCTCTCAGCGAACGACGCGGTAACGTTCCTCGCCAACGGCACCGCCCTCAGCCATGCGCTCATCACCGTCAGCAACGGTCGCGGCGACAGCCGTCAAATCGAAGTCGGCGCCGGCGGAAGCATTCGCATCCGATGACCCACACAACTCGAGATCGGCCGTCCTGCTCACGCAGCGAGGGGGGATTTTCGCTGATCGAGGTCCTGCAAACCCTCATCCTGCTGGCGGTCGGTCTGCTCAGCTTGTCGTCGCTGACCCTGGGGACCGTCCACGGCAACGCAAGCGCCGCGCGAATCACTTCGGGCGCGGTGGTCGCACAAGACAAGATCGAAGAACTCCGCAACACCGACTTCGCCGCGATCGTCGGCGGTACGGACCAGATCGTGATCGATCGCGTCACCTACCAGCGCTCGTGGTCGGTTTGTTCCGACCGTCCGGTGACCGGTGCCGTGGAAGTCACCGTCACCGTCGCCTGGCTCGACGGGTTCGAAAAGACCGCCACTCTGCAGACCATCATCGCCCGGTGACGCGAAACTCGTGACATCTCTCAATCAGTTTCAGCATCGGATCCCGTCGCAACCGACCATGCGCAACCAGAACGGAACTACACTGTTCGAAATGCTCGCAGTCCTCGTGCCCGCGACGATGCTCGCGCTGGGCGCCACCAGCTTCTTCTCCGCGCAAAACCGCGCCCACCTGCAACAGGACCAGTTGGTAGCGATGGAGAACAATCTGCGCGCGGCGATGGGTATCGTCAGCGACACGGTGCGCAGCGCCGGCTGCGGCACGCCCGATTCCAACCTCGATGCCTGGATCTCCTGGGCCTCCGGCTTCACCGACCGGCCGATCCACTTGGCCAGCAACGGCACCTACGGCGACACGATCTCGATCGTCGCATGTACGCCGTTGCCGGTAGCGCGCACGACCAACTTCGCCGCCGCCGGGTCGACCGAGATCTCCGTCGACAGCGAGTACTCGACGCTGTCCGTGGCCGCGCTGTTCAACTCCAGCGACAAGAGTCTGGTGCTGATCGGCGACACGCAGCACGCCGTCGTCACATCGGTCAGCGGGGCCAACCTCAGTATCGACACCGACCCGACGACACCCGGCAACCAGGGCCCCCCTCGCGCCTTCCTCGCAGGAACTCCCATCACCCGCATCGACGTCACCGTGTTCACAGTAGCCTCCACGACCATCGATCCGCTCCCGGGTCTGCTCATCGACAAGTACCGGGGCGCTCCGCTCCGCGCGGCCGAGGGGATTGTTCAGCTCCGCCTGAGCTCCGTAGCGGCCGGTCGCCACTACCGGCTTGCCGTCACCGCCCGCGCCGAGCGGCGCGACCCCGGCACCGGGCAATTCCCTACGCGAACACTGGTCTCCGATATTCATCTCCGGAACTGATGAAACCGCGACCGCACCGGCGGCATCCGCCCGAATCGACCGGGCAGGCGTCGCAGCAGTCCGGCTTCGCGCTGATCGTCGTCATCTTGCTGATGGCCCTGCTATTGTCCCTCGGCGCGGTCGGCGCGCGCACCGCACAGGTCGAGCTCAAGATCGCCGGCAACGACCTGCGCAGTCGCCAAGCCCTCGAGGTCGCCGAGGCCGGCCTCGACCACGCCGTCGCAGCGCTGCGTCTCCTCCGTGCCGGACGCAATGCCGCTTCCGACGGCTTCAACGACGAGCTCAGCGACGGTGGTACGTCGGGGGGCCTGACCGCAGTCGGCACGCTGACCACGCTCGCCGACGGCAACGCGTACCGCTGCAACAGCCTCAGTCAGCAACGCGACGGCGACGGTTACTGTGTTCGCATGGTCGACAACGACGACGAAACCGCCGGCGCCGACGACCCCACCGACGATCTCGACAACACCGTCGTTCTCATCTCGCGTGGCTCCGTCGCCAACGCCGAACGCATCGTCGAGCTTCGGCTGACCCGCGCCCCGGTGTACGGCTGTGTCCTGTGCAGCAACCTCGACTACCCGCTGCTCGCTCCCGATGTGGCCCTCCTCGGGGGATTCTCGACAGATAGCTTCGACTCGCGTATCGCCAGCTACGACGCAGCCAGCTCCGCTAGCGAAGGCCATGTCATCGCTAACGGGGCGGTGACGATGAGTGGCACCGGCGGCCTGCCTGTCACCGTCCATGGCGATCTCAGCGCCGGCGCGGACGTTCAGAGCCTCACCCCACCGACCACCGTCTCGGGAGCCACACGGCAATACGCCGCCCCGACCCGCTTCGCGCCGGTCCCCGCCTGCGGTCCGCCATACCCCGGCAACTCAGGGATCTCGGGGGGTCTCTATGATTCCACCACCGGCACTCTCAGCAACGTCGGCGCCAACGAGGTCATCCAGCTCGCCGGCGGCCCCCCCGACAGTCCAACCCAGTACTGCTTCGGCGCCATCCAGATGACCGGCAACAGCCGTCTACAAACGAATGGGGCCGTACACCTCAGATTGACCCGGCCGAGTACCTTGCTCGGAATCGTCAACGCGACCGGCATCCCCGCCGACCTGCGCATCTCCTCGAGCGTCGATCAGCCGCCGATCTTCATGCCGGCATCGCCCGGGCTGACAATCGGCGGGGTCGCCGGGCAGCTCACCATGGTAGTGGACGCGCCCAACGCAATGGTCGGATTCGCCGGCGCCATCTCCGATTTCTACGGCCAGCTCATCACCGGGATTCCGCCGACGACCGGCGTCACCACGCACATGCATTACGACAAGGCGCTCGACACGCCGCAGATCTTTCGCCGCGGCTGGCGTGAGCTGCGCAACCACCCGCCATCATGAGCAGGGCGCCGGCAGTACACGCAGTCAAATCGAACCTCGCTTCTTTCGCAGACCGAGGCGAGACAGACGGCTGAACGCTAACCGGCAGAGCTCGTTTCGGCGAACGACGGGTTGAGAGGGGCGAGAGCCGAGCGGCGGCGCTCCACGCGCGACGACTCGAGATTCCGGCGCGCCGCGACCAGCAGTCGCTCGAGGCGCGTGAAATCGATATCTACCACACCCCGCTCGTCGTAGACCGCCCGGCTGAGGAGTCGCAGCTCGCGAAGCAGATCGGCGGAGCTCGGAACCGCGGTGAACGTCTCGCTGACAGGTGCGTCGCCCACACGGGCTGTCCATACCTGTATCGCCCGGTAGGCCGCCGCCGCATCGCCTGCGCGCAGCGCCCGTAGTACCACCCGGAATGCGAACCCCTCCGAGCTACGCCACTGCTCACGCCGGCGCCGTCGGCACCTGCGCAGCTGCCCTATCCGGCTGTAGAACACGAATCCAGCAGCAACCGCGGCAATCGCCAACCACCACGCTCGAACCGAGCCGAACAGCCTCGACTCGCCGCCCCGCGGCCCGGCAAGGACAGCGACCTCGATGTCCGGCAGCGACGTCTCCTCGATCGCTCCGCTGGTAGTATTCCACCAGCGCAGTCGCACCCCCGGCAACAGGTAGCGCCCCGCCTTGTCGAAAACGTAGGTAACACTCTCCTGCCGCAAAGCCTCTTCCCCATCCTCCACCAGCGGCTCGGCGATATAGCTCGATACTCCCGCGACGCCACCCGGTCGCGTCAGCGGTGGCAAAAACAGCGCACTCATCCCGCGCAGGCGCGCCGACACACGCACGACCAGCGCATCGCCCACATCGAGGGTGCCGGGGGTGCCGAGCGTAGCGGGAATGCCCGGGGTCGCTTCCGCGTCTCGGTCATCCGAAACACCCCGCCCACCCACTCCACCCCCGTCGATCTGGCGCTCGAGATCGAGCGATACTCCCGCCAGGTAGGGGTCGAGGTCTTCGGCGCCGACCGGAACTACCGCGCGAAACTCGATATCCGGCAGTGGGGAATCGGCGACGCGATCCCGCCCCCCCGCGGGATCCGCGAAACTCACCCGCAGCACGCCCGCCGGTAGTCGAAATCGCCCGGCGACCAGCGGTACCACTTCGTAGTCGCGAACGATCCCCTACCACCCTTCGCCGGCGATGCTTTCGTTGACCGGAAAGGAGCTGTCGGCGGGCAGCCGAACGACCGCGTTGGCGATCGCGAAACTGGGATAGCGCGGAGGCGCCTTGAACCAGGTCGGCACCAACACCGTCACTCGCAACCGCAGGGTCTCGCCAACCCCGACGACGGCACTGTCCAGCTTCACCCGCAGTACCGGCGTCGGCACCGGCGCAGCCGCGGCACTGGCGGCGAGCACCATCGAGCTCACCCCCCAGCAAACTGCGCTGGCCAGGCGCGCCCAATTCACTGCGCTTCCCGCCGCGCCGACTCGACCAGAAAGCGAGTCCGTAGGTAGTCGCTCATGCGTGTATCGACCGAGCGCATCCACTGCTCGGCCGACTTCGCTTCGAGCTGGCTGGTATTGGTGAAGACCACCTCCCTGCCGCGATTTCTCTTGTTGTCGAACTCGAGCTCATCGGCGCTCAATTCGTTTTCGTCACCGGTATCGCTCTGCTCGCGCAAATCTTCGAGGTACTCCAGGATATAGCGCGCCAACGCGAGGTTACGCTGTGCGATCTCCATATCCGGGTCCTGCGCCAGCGCCTGTTCGAAGGCGTCGATCGCACGTTCGTACTCACGGCCCTTGAGCAGTGCGTCGCCGCGGTTGAAGGACCCAACTGCGGTCGGCGTCCGGCCGAACTGAGCCGCGGCATCGAGGTAGTGCCCGGCCGAATATGCCGCCACCCCGGACCACTCCGGATTCTCGAACAGCTCGGCCGCACCTGCGAAGTCGCGCCGTTCGAAGGCGAGCCGCGCCCGCTGGTCTGCGGTCAACCACAGCGCGGCAAATTCCCCTGTGTGCCACCACGCCCCAGCGAGCGCGATCACCATCGCAAAGGCGAGCAGGCCCACCTGGCCAGCCACACCGAGGCGCTTGGCGGCCGCCACGACTCTGCGATTCGCTTGCTGCACGCCGCCAGCCGCACCGGGGCCCGACTCCCCGACCAATGCGTTCGGCATTACCATCGCACCATCCAACCACGGCGAAACCAGCCGGCGGCGATCGCCGCGGCCGGCCAGACGAACCACCACCCGCGATCATTCCAACGCACGTTCGGATCGTCGCTCCGCGCTTGTTCAAGCCGCGATTCAATGCGCCGCGACAGGCGCCGGATATCGCGGCCGTCGACACTGGCGCGGACCACCATGCCCCCGGCTTCTCGCTCGAAACGGCGAAGCGCGGCCGTGTCGACCCGGCTATCGACACGCCGCCCGTCGCGCGTCGTCGCATACGATCCGTCCGGCATCAACGCCACTCCGCCCTCCTCACTGCCGAAGACCAGCGCAAGCATTGCCGGCCCTCCATCAGCGGCCTCGAGTGCGGCGATTGCCGGCAGATCGACGGCGTCGAATCCGTCGCAGACGAAGAGCAACGTGGCGCCCGCCGCGCGCCCGCCCTCGCCCTCGTTCAAGATCGTTTCCGCCACCGCGACCGCGGCACTCGCGTTGGCGCCGTCGCCGGGCATCACGCGCGGCGACAGTCCCTCGAGGAACGGGCGCACGATCTCGATGTCCTGGGTCGGCGGTAGTACCAGGTGGGCGTCGCTCGCATAGGCGATCACCGCCGTGCGCGCACCCCTGCGCGCCGCGATCAGGTCGAGAATCGCGAATCGAGCGCGATCCAGTCGCGTCGGCTGGACGTCGTTGGCGAGCATCGACAAGGACACTTCAAGGGCAATCACCAGCGGTGCCGTCTCGACGAGCCACGGACTCGGCTGGCGACTCCAGGTCGGCCCGGCCGCCGCCAGCGTTAGACTCGCCGCCGCAACACTGGCGAAATCGACCGGACGCAACCGCCGCGCGCGAGCTCCGCCGACGGTCAACGCATCGCGAAGATGCGGCGCCACCAACCGGCCGAGTGCGCTCGCCACCGCCACCGCGCGGCGGCGCGCCCACCACCACGCCAGGCCGATCACTGGCAATCCCAACAGCCATAGCGGCCGCAGGAAATGGAACAGATCCAGACGGGTCATGGCTCGGCCCGCCCGGTGCCGCGGCGCAACAATGTCGCGGCGGTGGCGAACAGAGCGAGGACGACAGCGGCACCCGCCGGCCAATGCACCAGCGATCGGCGCGGTCGAAACGACTCGCTGCGCACCTGCTGCGGGGCCATCTCGTCGATGCGCCGATACACGGCCGCAAGCGCTGCCTGGTCCTGCGCCTCGAAGAACTCCCCACCAGTGCGCCGGGCAACCATCTTCAAGGTGTCGAAATCCACGCGATCCTCGCCCTCCGCCTCCGCGTCGCCGATTCCTATGGTAAACACCGACACCCCGTTGAGACGCGCTATGTCCGCGGCATTGAGCGGCGCCATCTTGCTGGCCGTATCGTGCCCATCGGTCAGTAGAATGAGAAGGCGCTGCTCCACCTCGCTCGACTCGAAGGTCTTGATCGCCAGCCCGATCGCGTCACCGATTGCCGTCTGCGGACCCGCCATGGGTATCTCCATCAACCCCAGCAGAGCACGGGCAGTCGCCAGGTCCCGAGTAAACGGTAGCTGGACGTAGGGACGGGTACCGAAGACGATCAGGCCAACGCGATCGCCATCGCGCTCCGCGATAAACCGATCGGCAACTCGCTGCACCACGTCCAGACGCCGCGCTCGATTTCCTTCCTCATCCGGGAAGTCGACCGAATCCATCGAACCCGACAGGTCGATCGCCAGCATCACGTCACGGGCCGGCTGGTGGCGCTCGATCGCCTCCTCGACCCACTCGGGACCCGCCAGCGCGAGCACGATCAACACCCATGCCACGATCATCGCCACCATCTGGGACGCCGGCCGGCGCAACACGACCGCGCCGTCGCCGGGCGATTGATCGACCGCCTCGGCAATTTCGGCGAAAAACGGAACCCGCAGCGCGCTCACCGACTCGCGATACGGAGGCACCCACCAGCGCACCAGCAGCGGCAGCGGCAATACGAAAAGGATCCACGGGTAGGTGAATTCAAGCACGGTGCGACCCAACCCAATGGCGCGCGGCATCCAGCATCAAGCGCAGTTGATCGTCGCCAACGTGCGGACGGTATGCAGCGCCGGCCAGCAGTGCGAACCCCGCGGTGACATCAGCATCACCATGCGCAGGGCCGACGCCTGCGGCGAGAAACTCCGCCCACGACGCCCCGAACAACCCGGCCACATCCCGCCGCCGATACGCGGACAAGGCGGAGCGTCTGACGATCTCCGCGATGTCACCCGCCACGCCCAGCTCGCCGGCCCGCCAACGCGCTTCGGCGGCAGCCAGCTCGCGCAGCGCACTGCGACGATACGCGTTGCTGCGGTACACCCGCGCAGCGTGGAGCACGAAAATCGCCACCACCGCAACGGCGAACACAGCGACAATCGCCCAGCCCGGGGTTTGCGGCGCATACGATACCGGTTCCGGAATCACCAAGCCGACCATGCGGTCCATCAACTGGGTGAGATGGAGTCCCTCCAGCTCGTTCACCGGCGCCTCCGTGGCATCACCGGATGGCCCATTAGAGAACGCAGCTGCGCCAGTGTATCGTCGCCGGAGCTCAGCGGCAGGACCACCAGGTCGAGCTCGTTCTGCCAATCGAGGATCCGCTGCAACCGGCCTGTCGCAAAGGCCGACAGCGCCTCGCGAGTCCGGCCGTGCTGCATGTCGAGCTGCAGCTGCAGCCCGCCGTCACTGACGACGATCGTCCCCGCGCTGCGCAGCTGGTGCGCCATCGGATCGTGAACCAGCGCCAGAATAATGTCATTGTGCCGCGCCAGACCCGCCAAACGACGCCGGGTCGCCTCGTCGACACCATCGAAGTCGCTGATGACAACTATCAGGTGGTCGTGCGTCACCAGGCGGGCGGCGGCATCGAGCACGCGGTTGAGCGAGCCCGGGCGCACCACCACTCTGCGGTCTGCGCGCAGCCGAGTGTTGAACGCGGCGATGTTCTCCAACAACGCGTACAGGGCGCGCCGGCTGCGCTTCGGCCGCAGGCCGACCAGGTCGTCGTCGTCGAAGACGATCCCACCGACCCGGTCGCCGGACTCGACGATACGAAACGCCGCTAGCGCTGCAGCCTCCGCCGCGGTCACCGACTTCATGTTGCGTCGCGTTCCGAAGAACATCGACATGCGCTGGTCGACGATCAGCAAAGCCGGTCGGTCGCGCTCTTCGGTAAACACACGCACGTGCGGCGCGCCGGTCCGCGCCGTCACCTTCCAGTCGATCGAGCGGATATCATCACCCGGAAGATAGCCACGGATCTCCTCGAAGTTCAGGCCGCGCCCGCGCAGACGCGACGCATGGCGTCCCTTGAGGACGCTGTGAGAAGGCTGTCTCGGCAGGAAACTCAAGCCCCGCGCGACGCCCTCGAGCGAGCGCAGATGCTCGAGGGTTGAATAGATCCGCGGATCGGGAGCCACGTCGGCGACCACGTCGAGTCTCCGACGGCTCAGGGCAGCGCGACCAGACCGAGGATCTCATCGGTCACGTCGTCGGGCGACACCCCCTTGCCCTGCGCCTCGTACGACAGCATCAGGCGGTGCCGCAGCACGTCGTGGACGATCGCGCGAACGTCCTCCGGATCGACGTAGTCGCGGCGATTCAGCCAGGCATGGGTTCGGCCACAGCGGTCGAGCGCCAACGACGCGCGCGGACTGGCGCCAACGTCGATCCACAGCCGCAGATCCTCGGAATAGGATTCCGGCTGCCGCGTCGCGTACACCAGGTCGGCCATGTAGCGCTCGACCGCCGCCGATACGTGGATCGCGGCGATCTCGCGCCGCGCCGTGAAGACGGCGTCCTGGGAAACGCGCTGCGACGGCGCGTCGACGGCACCGCCGGAACCGGCCGAGTCGGCCCGGTTCGGGCTCGCCGCGGGACTCGCAGCCGTCTCTTCGCTGCGCACGAGACGGATGATCTCGACCTCGTCATCGATCGGGGGGTAGTCGATGCGGACATGCATCAGAAAACGATCCATCTGCGCTTCCGGCAACGGATACGTGCCCTCCTGCTCGACTGGATTCTGCGTCGCCATGACCATAAATAATGGCGGTAGCGGGTGTGTCGTTCCGCCGACCGTCACCTGCCGTTCCTCCATCGCCTCGAGCAGCGCCGCCTGCACCTTGGCCGGGGCGCGGTTGATCTCGTCGGCGAGAACGATATTGGCGAAGATCGGCCCTGACACGAAGCGGAATTCTCCCTTGCCGCCGGCCGAGTAGTAGACCTCGCTTCCTGTGATATCCGAGGGCAGCAAATCCGGCGTGAACTGAACCCGGCTGAAGTCGGCCTCCATGTTTTCGGCCAACGCCTTGATCGCGCGAGTCTTGGCCAGGCCGGGAAGACCTTCGACAAGGAGATTTCCGTTCGCCAACAGTCCGATGACGAGCCGTTCGACCACCTTCTCCTGGCCGATGATGGTGCGCGATATCAGTTTCTTCAGCTCGAGGATCGAATCGATGGCGCTCATAGATCAGGCGATCTCCTGTCGATAGCCGGAAAACCCGTCGTCCTACCCCGTCGTCCCCGGCAGTTCGCCCGCAGTATACATCAATCGTCGCCATCCAGATGGTGCCGCGACCTTGCGATTGGCGCCCGAATCCGGCGCGATGCACCCGACTAGCGCACGCTGGCGGATCGTTCCGCGCGGGAGGAGAACTCCATGGTGCCATCGTTGACGCGCCCGTAGCCGAGCGTGAGGGTATCGAGCAGGTAGTTCTGGTGCAGACGCCATGGCCGCTTGCTCCCCTGCTTGGGGAACTTGTGCATCGAGCGCTGAACGTAGCCCGAGGTGAAGTCGAGCCACGGTTCTTCCTGGATCGCGGGGTCGTTGCGACGCGGCGTGCACTGATCGTAGCCGTGCGCCCGCATGTAGTTGAGCAGGCGGCAGACGTATTCGCAGGTGAGATCGCACTTCAGGGTCCACGAAGCGTTCGTGTAGCCCACCGCCGACGCCATGTTCGGAACGTCGCTGAGCATCATCCCCTTGTAGCTGAGCTTCTCGGCCGGGCGAACCTCGCGGCCGTCGACGCGGAGCTCGATACCGCCCAGCACTTGCAGCTCGAGACCGGTGGCGGTAACGATCAGGTCCGCCTCCAGCTCGTCGCCCGAGCGCAGCTGGATCCCCTTCTCGGTGAAGGTCTCGATGTGGTCGGTAACCACCGAGGCTCGGCCGGCGCGGATCGTGGCAAAAAGATCGCCGTTCGGCACCAGGCACATCCGCTGATCCCACGGATTGTAGCGCGGATTGAAGTGGGTATCGACGTCGTAGTCGGGACCGAGCGCGCTGCGCACCTGATCGAGGATCGCCTTCTTGACCACCTTCGGTCGCTTCCTCGACAAGTTGAAGAAGAACATCCCCATCAACACGTTCTTCCAACGCGTGATTCGGTAGGCGACCATCGCCGGCAGCCGCCGCCGCAACCAGTTGGCCAGAGCGTCCTCTTCCGGGCGCGCGACGACGTAGGTCGGCGACCGCTGCAGCATCGTCACGTGCGCCGCCTTCACGGCCATTTCCGGAACCAGCGTCACCGCGGTCGCGCCGCTGCCGATGACCACGACGCGCTTGCCCGCGTACTCGATGTCGTCCGTCCACTTCTGCGGGTGCACGATCCGCCCGCGGAAACGGTCGGTCCCGGCGAAGTCAGGAGTATAGCCCGCCTCGTAGCGGTAGTAGCCGCTGCACATGAACAGGAAGCTGCACGTGAATCGAACCGCTGCCGCACCGGCGCCGTCGCTTGCGCCGTCGCCGCCCGCCAGGGCGATCTCGGCCTCGACCGTCCATCGCGCGTCGTCGCTCGACCACGACGCGCGTTTCACCTGGTGCCGGTAACGGATGTGGCGACCGACATCGTATTCCGCCGCCGTCTCCTCGAGATATCTGAGGATCGAGGGACCGTCGGCGATCGCCTTCGCTTCCCTCCACGGCCGGAACGAGTAACCCAGAGTGTACATGTCCGAGTCCGAGCGAATGCCCGGATAGCGGAACAGATCCCAGGTTCCACCGAGCCACTCGCGACCTTCGAGGATGACGAAGGTGCGATCCGGACAGTTCGCCTGCAGGTGGTAGGCGGCGCCAATCCCGGAAATTCCGGCGCCGACGACGACGACATCGAAATGCTCGGCCATCCGTCAAGGGCTAGCACGCCGCGAGACTCGAACAAGCTGAGAACCGCACAACCCGACGGAGACCGGCTCGACCCTTGCGATTCGCGGCGCGAACGGTCCGCGCGCAGGCCAAGGACCACAGCTGGCCGCCACAGCTGGCCGCCACGGCCGACCGCCGCGGCCGACCGGGTCGCGCGCCGAGCTTCTGACTACCGCTGGGAACGTTTCGCAACCGTCGACGGTTCAGGCTGCAGCGCCGAAGGGTTGCGCTCGAACCGGCGGAGGCAACCATGACATTCATCATCACCGTACCGATCGGCCTACTCCTGGCCTATGCGAACGGCGCCAACGACAACTTCAAGGGGGTCGCCACCCTTCTCGGCAGTCGCATCACGTCGTACCGGCGCGCGCTGCTGTGGGCGACCGGCACCACCGCCCTCGGCTCGGCAACCGCGCTCATCGCCGCCCAGGGGTTGCTCGCCGCGTTCTCCGGCAAGGGCCTGGTGCCGGCCGCGGTCGTGCTCAACCCGAGTTTCCCACTCGCCGTGGCCCTCGCTGCCGGTTCGACGGTTCTCATCGCCACCCGGCTCGGGCTACCCATCTCGACTACCCACGCATTGATCGGCGGCCTGATCGGCGCCGGCACCGTCGCCGCGCCGGGCGGCGTCAGCTGGGCGAGACTGGGAGACACCTTCCTGCTGCCGCTGCTGGTCAGCCCGCTGTTGGCGATTGCCCTCAGCGGCGGTGTCTACCCACTGCTGCGGGCGCTTCGCCAGCGGCTCGGCATCACCGTGGAGACCTGCGTCTGCATCGGCAACGAGATCGTCGGCGTCGTACCGGGAGTCCAGACCCCCGAGCGGGCGCTTCAGGCGATCGCCCTACCCAGCATCACGACCGGCGTGGAACCCGTGTGCCGCACCCGTTACAGGGGCCCCGCGGCCGGCGTCAATGCGGCGCAGCTACTCGACTCGTCGCACTTCCTCAGCGCCGGCGTGGTGAGCTTAGCGCGCGGCCTCAACGACACTCCGAAAATCGCCGCCCTACTACTGGCCGGCAGCGCCCTGCCGACCGACTTCGCGATCATCGGCGTAGCGCTGGCCATAGCCGCGGGCGGTCTGGTGAGCGCGCGACGGGTCGCCGAAACGATGGCGCACGAGGTAACGGAGATGAACCCCGGCCAGGGCCTGGCCGCCAACCTGATCACCGGGCTACTGGTGGTCGGAGCGTCCAATTTTGGGGTACCGGTCTCTACGACCCACGTCTCCTGCGGCTCCCTTTTCGGCATTGGCGCGGTCACCGGACAGGCGCGATGGGGCACCATTCGCCACATCCTCCTGGCATGGGTGATCACCCTGCCGGTCGCCGCTTTTCTCGCAGCAGCACTCATGTACGGGCTGCAAAGAGCCCTTTGAAAGAACCCCCGAAGAGCGCGGGGTTGGCGAGAAAGCAATGCATCCCCCTCGTCAGATTCTCATTGCAATTGCCTTGTTGGGCCCATAAGGCTTGAGAAACTGCTCGAGATTCGAAACGTGCCGAGGTCGGCGAAAATCACCGCGCCGACAGGCTTGGCGGCCCGTAGCGCCTGCTCGCGTCGAGATCCACCAACTGTAACGGCGCGTAAGGGAGCGTGACGGGGCGTGCTGGGCCTTTGCCCGGCAGGTACCAAGGGGGAATACATGCATCGTGCAAACGGAAACCCGGTTCGGGCGCTCGGCGTTCGCGCGCTCATCAGGGGGATAATCGTCTCGTCCCTGCTGGCGGTGGCCAGCCAGGCGGCGGCTCAGAGTTGCTGCCTCGACCGAGATCTCGATGGAACTTGTGGGGCGGCGGACAACCTCCTCGCTTGCGACCGGGTTCTCAAGATTACTTCGACGTTTCCAATCGTCTGTCCGAGCGGAGTCGTCTTGGACTGTCGCGTTGTCGCACTGACCGCGGACCACATAACGATCGCCGGTACAGTCCGCGCTACCCGACTGAGTCTGACGTCGACCACCGGTGATGTCGACCTGCGCGGTGCAACTCTCACGGTCGGGCGCCGCTTGAAGCTGGTATCGTATAACGACATCCTGGCCAACGCTGCTACGACGATCCAGGGTGATGTGAGCGCACGGCGGGGGCCGGCGAAAATGGAATTCGAAGCCGCAAGAACTCTCGACCTAAGCGGCAGCACGATCGGCGACCCACGTCGATTGACCCTGCATGCCGAGGCGGGCGACATCCTCGCCAGCAACGGCAACTACCGTGGTCTGGGAACTCGCCAATCGGGCAGAATCGAGATCGAGGCACCGTCGGGATCCGTCGACCTTTCGGGCAGCACGGTTTTGGCGGGAAAACGGATCGAAATTACGACGAGGCACGGCCTCAACGCGGCGACTGCCGTACTCCAAGCGCAAAAGGATAGCTCTTCCAGGATCGAGATCACGGCCTTCGGCGGCAACGTCGATATGACCGGAGCCAACGTCTCGGCCTTTCGCCTGATTCGCATCAGGGCGTTCACAGAAACACAGCAGAGAGTCATCCTCGCATCTGCGCAGGTGCGCACGCTGGACGACCGCGGCGACATCGAGATCCACAGCAGTGGATTCCTCGACGTCGCGGCAGCCGCCATCGAGGCGGGCGCGCCAGGCGGCAACGTGCGCGCGGACATCGACCTGACCGTGCCGGAACCGATCGGCGGCGTCGCTCTGTCGATGATCGACGCCGACGGCGTCGACACCCTGCTCCTCGGGTTGCCGCCGGCCGGGCCGCACGACACCGTCGAGCTCGTCAGTTCGCCGTTCACGATTCCCGCCGGCATGTCGCGCCTGGTGCTCGATTATATTTTCCTCACCAACGAGACGACGCCGAGCGACAACAACGATACCTTCACAGCCGCACTCCAGTACGGCGGGGCCGCACAGATCATCGGCACCGCGGACACGCAGAAGCACCTGGCCCCGCAACCGCCTGGGACCGGTTTCGACAATTCGACCCGGGCCTTCGATCTCGGCTACTCGGAGATGAAAATCGACGTCGAGCAGCTCGCCGGGACGGCGACACAGGTGCAGCTCGTTCTCTCGATCGAGGACACCGTGGATGCTCTCGGAGCGTCGGCCGTATTGGTCGACAACGTGCGACTCGACCGCGGCCGGCGCAATTCGACGACGCTCGGCATCGCCGACTTCGAAAGCGGAGACCTGACCGGGTTCACGTTGACGACGACCGTGGTGCGAGACCCGTTTGGCGGTGTCACCACGGGCTTGGGGGACGTCGACAACCCGCCGCTCGGCGACTTCCCGGGTCCGGGGGACGTCGACACCAACGGCAACAGCCAGATCGAAACACACATCGGGCCGTCGCAGGGGTCGTACATGGCGATGTTGTCCACAGGAACCGAGCCGCTCATGTTCGTCCAGGGCGCCCAGGGCGGAGCGGTCAGCGTCCCCTGCGGCAACGGGGTCATCGACGGTGGCGAACAGTGCGATGATGGGAACACCCTGAATGGCGACTGCTGCAGTGCGAGCTGCGTGTTCGAGGCCGCCGGTTCAGCGTGCGGTTCCCCCGGCAATGTCTGCACCCTGCCCGATACTTGCGATGGCGCGGGAACGTGCTCGCCGGGCGCTTCCATCTGTTCGCCCACTCCCACCGACACGCCGACGCAGACGCCGACCAGTACCCCGACGTCCACACCGACGATGACCGGAACGGCGACATCGACCGACACACCGGCGCCAACCTCCACGGCGACAGCCACTGGGACATCCACCAACACGCCGACCGCGACTTCCACGGGAACGGCAACGGATACACCCACGGCGACCGGCACGGCGACTCCGAGCGGAACCCCGACGGACACGCCTGTGGCGACCGCCACGGCGACCGCGACCGCAACGGCCACAGCCACGGCGACCGCGACCAGCACGCCCTGAATTGCCAAGAGGCGGCGCTAGCTGAGCCAGCTAGCGCCGCCCTATCGTCCTCGGTCGCACCGGCGGCCTCGTCATTTCGTCATTTCG
>Ga0114931_10000199_pt1 | contig 68396 bp, 66 predicted proteins | sample 2SBtaG_FD_89579 | JGI IMG/M metagenome (GOLD analysis project Ga0114931, IMG submission 89579) | Deep subsurface microbial communities from Kolumbo volcano to uncover new lineages of life (NeLLi) - 2SBTROV14_V59a metaG | ecosystem: Environmental > Aquatic > Marine > Volcanic | place: Kolumbo... | reverse complement strand
AGCACGCAGGCCAACCCCTCGCACACCTACAGTGCGGCGGGTACCTATTCCGTAACGCTCACCGTCACCGACGACCAGGGCGCCACGGGCTCGAACTCCACCACCGCGACGATTACATCGAGTGGCGGAACCGACACCGTGACGATCATCAAGGCTCAATGGCGTGCATCCAGGCAGCAGCTCAAGGTGCGCGCCACTACGGACGATCCAAATGCGACACTCAGCGTTGTGGGCTGGGGCGCGATGAGATATAACTCGAAGAAAGGATACTGGCAGCTCAAGAAAAAGCACGTCTCGAGTCCGCCGGCCACGGTAACCGTTGTCTCAACGAGCGGCGGATCCGACACGGCAACGGTAACGATCAAGTAACCGTACCGCGGTTTTCCGCTTGTTGGAACGAAAACGGGCCGGAGCACACACGCTCCGGCCCGTTTTTTTGCACAGTATCCCGATGCGCAGTTACGCCGCGGCCACCGGTATTTCCTGCGTGCAGTGCGCGCAGCGCGTCGCCTTGATGGGGATCTTCGAGAGACAGTGTGGACACTCGCGCGTGGTCGGCGCGGACGTGGGCTTCTCTTCGGGCTCTTGCGTCTTGCTTATCGCACGAACGAGCAGAAAGATAGCGAAAGCGACGATCGCGAGATTGATCACGGTGTTCGCGAATACTCCCACGCTCTACACGACGGGGCCAACCTCGTGCGCCGCGGCGAGTGATGCGTACGGTCCCGCCGGCCCGGCATTGTCGTCGCCTCCGCATCGGAATGCCGCGCTGGCGCATCGCATTGCGCGTGGAATCGAACGCCGAAGTGCCGCGCTTGTCACCACCCGACGGGCACAACCGAAAAGAATACGGGCCTATGGGACCACCCATTCCATCTGATCGATCCCTTTACTGCACAGCCCGCACTTGCTGCGATGGAAGAGTTTGCGTGCGACCGTATTCCGAGACACCTGTTCCACGCTGATATAGCCCCCCAGTGGATCATTCTTATGCACGTTATCATTCGCATCGGCGTAACCCGCGGATATCCGTTGGATGATCGTCGGTACCTGCTCTCCTCTCGACCGTAGACAAAACGGAGGTTGACACCAGCCGTTTCCATAGGTTCGAGTAACGCCACATCGCGCGTCGGCACATGCCACTCCGCCACGCCAGTGGCCGGCTCAATCATCGCCGTCCACACCGTCAGGATCCCATTGTCCATGCGCATCCAGATCGGGCGCACCATCCCCCCGACCGCGGCAATATCGGTGGAATCCCCGAATAATACCGTCGATGCCGGAGTGAACGACGAGTCGCTGATTTCCACGTTGGTAAACGTTGCCCCGCCGTCGGTGGAAGTGGCGAGGTAGACATCCGTAGCATTGCCGACGGTATTTCGCCGATCGTAGAACACGATGTGTACGTAGCCGGTGTACGGGTCGACGGCCATCGACGGAAAGAACGGCTGCGCAGCGCCGGCGTCGTCGTCTACGCGCACGCCATGTACACCGGCCCCGGCGGACCCACAGCGGGAACCGCCCCTTCCATCGTGCCATCGGTATCCATGCCGTTTCCCGCGAGATCGATCACCCGTACCGGCGCCGACCAGGGAACTCCCTGTTCGGTCGAATGCGAAAATAGAATACGGGAACTGTCGGCGGGGCTAGCGCTGCCGAGCGAGTCGAACTGCGTCCACGCCAGATGGAGGGAACCGCGCCACGGCGAGTTCGTGTTGTCGGCGGTCAGCCACTCGTTGTCCTGGTCTTTCAGAGGGTCGAGGCCCACACCCACGCCGTCGGCGGGGCCACGCCCGGCGGCTCCTGTCGTCGGGACGCATCGCATCGGCCGCCGCCCTGGTTGCGCTCTCACTCGTTGTGGCGTCGTGGCTTCGCCACCCCGGCAACAATGTTACCGCGATACACCGCATCGCATTGCTCACGATGAGTGAACACTTCGCCCCTCACCATCTCACGGTGAAAACACCCGACCCCCGGGAGCTCGAGCGATCCCTGTCCGATGAGTTGCCGTTTTCGGTTGTTGTGCCCGACCTCGGCAAGAGCTTCGAGCTCGTCGGCGGGCGCCGGTGTTCTATCGGCTCACACCCGGCGGCGTATTCCTCGTGGCGGTCGCAGGGCCGGATCTTTTCGTTATATCAGTTTGTCCCCTCGGCATTCGGTCTGGCCGGACATGTCGAGCGCACCACGGTTCCCGGCAATGTCTCCCGCTGCCAGGTGGAGGTGTGGACGGACGGCGGCCGGGGGTTTGCGCTTGTGGGTTCGCACGGGTAAACCACAACAATTATGCTGGAAGGTTATGGAGCCGATGAGCGGAATCGAACCGCTGACCTACGCATTACGAATGCGTTGCTCTACCAGCTGAGCTACATCGGCTCCGCGCGCTGCGAACACCGGCCGGCTCCCCGCGCAGCCGGCCGGTAAAAAAAAGATGGTACGCCGGACAGGAGTCGAACCCGTAACCTCCTGATCCGTAGTCAGGTGCTCTATCCAATTGAGCTACCGGCGCACCGTAGAACTTCGGCGCTATTCCGTGCGATCTGGCGGGACGTCTGTTGCATCCGGCGGCGCATCGGCAGTACTCGACGGCACGCCCGTTGCGCCCGACGGCACATTCGCCGCTGCAGCGCCTGTCGCCGGAATCGCCGGCGCCAGAACCGCGGCGGGCGCCGTAAACGCGGGGCCGAACGTCCGAATATCCAAGCGAATGCCACCCACCACGTGCGCGGAAACATTGTATATCGCGCCGGCGATCGCGACAAACACCGCGGCGATCGCCCCGTAAAAAAAGGCCAGCATCGGAATGATGATCACCGATAGCAGACCGCCGGCCAGACCGAAACCCAGCGACGGCAAATCTTCGTTGGCAAACCACGCAGATCCCAACGAACCGGCAAGCAAGAGAAGGCCTGCGTAGATGAGCGCCACCACGAGCCCCAGGATTGCATAGATGGCGAACCCTATCTTGAACAGAGACCACACGTCAAGACGTTTGACTTCAATGCCGCCGTGCATGAATCGACCCCCAATAAAAAGGTGGCGGAGAGGGGGGGATTCGAACCCCCGGTGAGGTTTTGGCCCCACAACCGCTTAGCAGGCGGCTGCCTTCAACCACTCGGCCACCTCTCCTATCGTACCGCGCCGCGGAATGGGTATCTGGCGGAGGGCGAGGGACTCGAACCCCCAAGGGTTTGCACCCGGCGGTTTTCAAGACCGCTGCCTTACCAGTTAGGCTAGCCCTCCCCGCACGTCAGGGATCCCCGAGGATCCAAAAACGTGGTCGACTATACACCGGGCCCAGAACGGACGTCAAGCGAAAGGCCTTCCGCCGATCGCGCCAATTCCTTGAGTTTACGTCGTTTCCGGATCTGATAGCGGATGATCGCGAAGAGAAATAACACGCTGATTATGCCGAACAGCGGTCCTGTCTGGAAAACAAGCAACCACGAGTGGTAGCGACGCTCGAGGTCCTGATGAAACGATTCCATCCACGCTGCTTCGGTTTCGCCAATTGTCGCGGGAAACGCTGCGCGGAAACTTCCCTGGCGGATCACTTCATCAAGAAATGCGTTGAGCCGATCGAAGCGCGAGTGGAAGAGCGATTGCACGGCGCGATACGAGATGCGGTAGGCCGTGCGCGCGCGCTCCGCGTTGGCCGGATAGACCATTTCGAGCTCCCACAATCGAGGTGCGCGCCCGCCCGAGACTGCGTTCATCAACTGCCACGAATCCACGAATCCCCATTCGCCGGACTGCCACCGCGCCAATCCTTCGAGAAACCAGATCGGCATACGTATGCGGCCGACACGCCGCGCGATGAGCACATGCGACAACTCGTGGGCAAGCACCCGGTCGAGCGAATTCCACGCGCCGATCGCGCGCTTCACGTCTACCACCACCTGTCCCGTTTCCAGCACGGTGAACGCCACACCCCATACCGGCAAGCCACCGCGAAACGCGTGGCGATACGGTCGCAGATCATCGACCACCTTCACACGGACGGGTGCGTGGCTTTTCACCTGCAGCTGAGCCGAAAGTTCGGGAAGATGTTTGTGACAAATTGCCAGTACGCGCCGGGCCACGCGTTCATTTCTCGGCGCATAGCGCACACTCACCTGGCCGTCGCCGATTACGCGGGTCGCGCTTCGGGCGGGAATCGCCGCGAGAAGTGGCACAGCCACGAGCGCACCCACAAACAGTCCCGTAAGCGCTCTCGCAGCGCCCGCCATCCGGCGGCTTGATACGGGAATCCCCCGCACGCAATGCATCAGACGTCTCGCTCGATCACACCGGCACCCACCACCACGTCGCCGTCGTAGAGCGCCAGCGTTTGTCCCGGAGCCACCGCGCGCTGTGGTGTAGCAAATCGCACGTGCAACACGTCCCCCTCGGCACGCACGCTCGCAACGTCCGCAGCGGCGCTGCGCGATCGAATCTGTGCGCGCAGCGCGCTACCCTTCCGCTCCACGATCGCGTCGACCCACCCGAGGCGACACGACACGTCCTGCTCGAGTAGCGCCTCCTCGGGCCCGATCACTACGGCGTTGCGGTCCGCGTCGAGACGCACCACGTACTGAGGCTCCCCGAGCGCCACACCCAGCCCCCGGCGCTGCCCCACGGTGTAAACGGCCAGACCAGCATGCCGGCCCACAACCTCTCCATCGGCCATTTCGATCGGTCCCGAACGCAGGTTCACGCGACCGTCGAGAAACCCCCGCAACGAGCCATCGGGGATAAAGCACACTTCCTGGCTTTCGGGTTTATCGGCCACCGGCAGGCCACAATCCCGTGCCCTCGCGCGCACCTCCGGCTTGGCCACTTCGCCGAGCGGAAAGATCACGCGGGAGAGCATCTCGCCGCTCACGCCGGAGAGAAAATACGACTGGTCTTTGGCGGCATAGGCAGGGCGCGCGACAAAGAAACGGCCCGCGTTCGACCGGAATACGCGCGCATAGTGCCCGGTGGCAACAAGCGTGATCCCCAGCGAAACGGCGTATCTCCATAGCGTGTCGAAACGCACGATGCTGTTGCAGCGCACACACGGGTTGGGTGTGCGGGCAGCACGATACTCGTTCACGAAGTTATCAAACACCTCGGCTCCGAAGAGTTCCTCGGTACTGACCACCATGTGCCGGATACCCATTCGGTCACACACGGCGCGCGCATCGTCGATGGCGTCGAGCGAGCAACAGCTCTTGCCCGTGTCGGCCATGTCTCCATAGCAGTAGTTCTTCATTGTAATGCCCGTGACGTCGAACCCCGCTTCGGTCAATCGCACGGCACTCACCGCACTGTCTACGCCACCGCTCATCGCCAGCAACACGCGTGCGCCGTGTGGGTAGTCGGTCATCTTCAAAATTTTGCCATTCATCGTTTCGTTCTCTCGCGCACCCGACGCCTCCATCCCATCTGCCGATCCGCCGATCTCCGACTGCCCCGGACGGGGTGATCCCGGCGCCGGGATCGCCCCAAATTTCAACGCCCTCCCCCGACTATCGGCCGGAAGAGGGCGCCTGGATCATCGTTGGGCGTGACCCCACCGGGGCCCCAGCGCCCTATCTGTTCTTCATCATTTTTTCGCGCTTCTTCAAGTCGATTTGTCTGGCGATCTGTTTCTTCGCATAGCCGCCATAACGTGGGTCGTGCACCGCACGTTGGAACATCTCGATCGCCTCGTCGAATCTCTTTTCTTTTTCGAGCGAGCGACCCCACGTAACATACAGACCGGCCTTGTTATCGGCTTTGGGAAGCCCCTGCTTGATCGTCGCAATCGCCTTCTCATAGCGACCTGTGTCGTTGTAACACGAGGCCAGGTACTGATAGGCCTGCGCATAGTCGGGTCGCAACTCGATGGTTTTGCTCAGGTGTGTGGCCGCTTCCTTTTTATGATTGGCCTGCATCAAAGAGATGCCGAGGTTGAACTGGAATGCCGCATTTTCGGGACTCAATTTTACAAGTGACGCGTACACGTCCGCCGCTTTCTGCCACTTTTTCGCATCGATGAGAGACCTGCCCAGCTTTGATTGCAGAACTTTCTTTTGCTCCACGTCGGCAGCGGCAATCGCACGCTCATACGTCGCAACCGACTTGTCGGTCTCACCGAGTTCGGCATACAGGTTGGCCAGTGACCCAAGCGTAGCCACGTCTTTGGGTTTCGCCGCGAGTGCCTTCTCGTAGTATATTGATGCTTTCAACTTGTCGCCCTCGCGCTGCAACACGAACGCCAGATGCACATTGGCATCGTAGCTCGCCGGGTCAATTGCAATCATCTTCTCGTAGGTGCTCTTCGCCATGTCGTATGATTTCGCGTTGAGCTGCGAATATCCCAGGTTCGACAGCAAGGCGGCGTTGTCCGGCGCGAGTTCGTGTGCCTTCATAAACGCGTTGGCCGCCTTCTTGAACTCCTTGAGATGGTTGTAGCAGTTGCCAAGGTCCTGCCACGCGCCGAGGCGTCCGGGATCCATCGCGACCACCCGTTCGAGCGAAGAAGCGGCCTTATCGTACTCTCCAGCCGACATCAGCTGCGTCGCGGTCTGGTGGAGCATGTCCGCCGCCGTCACCGGTTTCTCGAAGCCGTGCTTATCCGTGGTGTTGTGGCTGGATTGGTCTTGCGCGGCGGCGGGTCCGACAAACGCTCCGACGAACAAAACGCAAATAAAAACGCTGGTAGATAATTTCATGGATTATGGCTCCTCAGAACATGCGGATAGGACATCTAATGAATCCCTTCGACAGACCCAGGAAAAGGTAACGTTCGCCGTGCAGCCGTGTCAAGACGCCGCGGCAGTCTACTTCTCCAGATCGAGATACGTCTCGATGAGTTTGACGTTCTCGCGTGCCGATTTGCCAAGATCTCCGTTTGGATCGAGCTCAATGACCTTCTTCCACTCGGTTACCGCCTCGCCGAATATCTTCTCGTCGGCAAACGCCGTCCCGAGGTCGTACCGGGCCTGAGCGCTCCTGGGATCGATCTGCAGCGCCTCGAGCCACAGTGTAACCGCCTTGTTTACATCTCCGGAGTCGTAGTACGTAGATCCCAGATGGCAATGGGCGAGCACGTCGCGCGGATTGATCTCGATGGCACGGTGGAAAGCCTGACGCGCGGCTCCTCTCTGGTGCATCGCATCATATACGAGGCCGAGGTTGACCCAGGTCTTTGAATTCTTTGGATCGAGGTCGGTCGCGTGGCGGAAGTAAGCCACGGCACTGTCGTTTTTCCCCAGCGCGTAAAACACATTCCCCATATGAAAACTCAAGGCCTCATCATCGCGGCCACCACGCTGGAGGGTGCGCAGATAGTCGAGCTGCTCGGTGGGTGGTTTCCCGTGAAGCCTGGCGGCCAGACGCGCGCGTGCCACGGCCGCCGCCGGATTCGTAATCGCTCCGGGCGACGAATTCCCCGGCGATGTGTTCGTGGATGATGTCTCTCCCGGCGCATTGGCGCGTGCCGAACCAGGCTGCGCCACTACGCACGACACAACCAGCAAGAGACCGGCGGACGCGATCGCCCCCACCGCATCACGAAATCCCCGAGTCGTCATCAAAGGTCCTCCCTGTGATGTCTCCAGCGCTCGCCTCCGCTAAACCCCAGATAAAAACGAAAACTGCGCGTTTCGAAACCGTTGGTGCTCGTAGATCCAATCTGGGCAAATTCGAGCGCAAAATCCAGCCTGGCCTGGCGCCCCGGGGGAATCCACGTTGTCCCGGCCGAGATGCCGAACCGGCTGACCGTTTTGCCCGCAGGCAACGTGTAGGGCAATCGCCCGATCGAAGCGCCAAAGCGCAACGGCAACGGACCGATCAAACCGGGCTGCTCGTAGCCCAGCGCAGCGATCCACTCCGACCGCAACCGCTCCCGCGGGAAGGCGAGCCCTTCGAAGCGCGTAAAATCGCTGTATGTCCCACCGGCGTGGAGGGATCGCCCGCCGCCGAGACCCCACCGTACGCTACCCGTCCAGCGCTCTGGCAACACGGTGGTTTCGGTGTACGACCCGTTCGCGCTGCTGTTCGTGTTGCGTTCGTGCACGTCCGTGTCATAGCGAATTTCGGCGTTCCACGTGCCCGACACGGCAAGGTTCCCCGGAAGCGACAAATCCACGCCGGCCCCGTACCCCGTACCCGACATGGTTCTGCTTTGCAGACTGAACGCATCGATGTTTGCCAGTGACGCGAAGTCGATATCCCAGCGATCTTCGATCGACCCGGTTTCAACCGACACGTACGTGCCCACTCGAGCAACCCGGCCGAGCGAGGCCGCCACGGTGAACGGAAACGAACGAACGCCACCGGTGCGGGTGAGGCGCTCTGTATACGCATCACCCGATGGCGTGGTCCTGGGCGTAGTGAATCCGGAGGTGGCATCGTAGCGTGCGTGATAGGCCACTCCCAGATTGATATGTCGTGTGAGCGTAAAACCGATTGCCAGCGAGGTGAATTTGATGCCACCTTCCTTGTCCGAGAGATCGCGGCTCTGGTTGAGCGCGGTCCCTGCATACACCGAGGCGGCAAACGTAACGCGGTTTATGTAGGCAAGCATCGCGGGGTTGTGCTGGAGCACGCCCAGCGAATCACCGGCGAGCTGAACGCTACCGCCAAGTCCGATGGCACGCGCATCCCCGCTCGCCACACGCTGACCAAGAAAATTGAGATTGAACACCGACTGTGCGCGCACCCCGCCAACGCACAGCAAGACAACGGCCCAAAATACACCCCCTGCTGCTGCCGCTCCGGCAGCGCAGCGTTTCATCGCGTGAACGTCCCCGGCGTGGAGGCGGTAAAATACAGCCGTGGCCGCAACGAATCGGCCGCCAGCGCGCCGTAAAATGAAGCCTGACGAATCTCAGTATTTTCGTCAGCGAAGCGCAAAATAAATCCATTGTCTCCGATATTTCCGCTCAGAATCGCAAGGAGAGTGAGCGTTACCGGCAGTTCGACGTACGACGCGCTATCGGGCAGTACAGTGCCGGTGACATCCGTACCGCGAAGAAACGAGGCCGACGCGGGGTCGGGAGAATCGGGCACGAATAGCACCATGCGCAAATCGGTTCCAAAGAGTGATCCCGGCACAAGGTGAAACCGAACCCGTGCGTTGTGTACCGCGGCACTATCGGGCAGCGCCGCGGTGTCTACCCGGAAATGCACCCGGCGCACGAGCCCATCGCCGATGGTCACGTCCGACGGCGGCGGCGCCAGAGCCTGCACAAACGTTGCGTCGTCCGACACGGATATTATGCGGGACGCACCAGATACATAACTCACCTGTAGCTGTGGCCCACCCCCTCCGGTAAATTCCCTGGATCGCAGCGTGCGAATCTGGTCGTTCGCCCCCGTGTACACGATGGCAATCCCGTTACTCGGCGATTGCCCGCGAATCCACGCCTGCACGAGGGCGGCAGGAAGGTCATACAACGTAACCGCCAGCTCGAGACTGCGGTCTGCCATTCCGGAAATCGGGTCGGGGATTACCTGCGTGGTGTCGAGAACGGCGATCGAATCTCCTTCGCTATACTCAGTTCCCAACTCGTAAAAGCGCGCCACCTGCTGGCCCGCATTTGCATCGTCCACACGGCGCAGTTGCAACCGGGCGCTCGCCACCACAAGCGCCGTGTCGGCCGCCGCATCGGCAATATTCGGGCGCAGGACCACCGTGCGCGAATACCCGTCCTGTCGGCCCAGCACGAGGTCGCCCGAGGTAATCAACGAATGGTATGTAATGGTCGATGGACCGAGCAATTCCATCGAATCCGCGAAGACCTCGCCAGGTTTCGTACCAAGAAGGTCTCCCGGCAGCGTACTGCCCAGGGGGGTGTCGCGTTTGGTCGTACACGCCATCACGGCGACCACGAGCAGTAGCGCCGTGGCGGTCGCGAGCCGCAGATATCTGTACATCGTATTAAACATCAAGCAGTTACAAGTAACACAGGAATGCAACGGGGTCAAGCGATTCACTTGCCCGGAGCCGTCGACACCACGAGCTTATTCACGCCAGCTCCCTTGACAATATCCAGGACGCGCACTACCGCGCCGTGTGTCACGCGCAAATCGGCCTTCAGCACAACGACCTTGGAGTCGGAGTGGGCCAGGCGGCGGGTGAGCGCCGCCCCGAGCAGTTCCAGTTCCATCGGGTTATCATTGAGATACACGTGTCCACCACGATCGATATTGATCACGATCGGAGACTGGCGCACCGCCTCGCTGTTTTTCGCCTCCGGTAGTTCAAGCTTGATCGCGGGCTGCCGCAAAAACGTTGTAGATACCATAAAGAAAATGAGTAGCAAAAACATAACGTCGATAAGAGACGTCAGATTCAACACGAGCGACCGTTTCTTCTCCTGGCGCAATTCCATCGTGTTGCCCGCCTATCCGAGAGTGTTGGCGCCATTCGCCACGCCGTTGTTCGCCTTAATCGCAGCGATACGCTTGAGCAATTCGTGCGCGTGCGCGTCGATTTTCACTACCATGGCGCCTATTCGAGAATCGAAAAAATTGAAAGCGATCAAAGCGGGAATCCCCACACTCAGGCCGGCGGCGGTTGTAATCAACGCCTGGGCAATACCGCCCGCAAGCCGGCCGGTTTGCCCCACGCCCTGCACACTGATCACGGAAAACACGTCGATCATCCCGAACACCGTGCCGAGCAAACCGAGCAGCGGGCTGGCAGCCGCAACCGTTTCGAGGACGACCATGAATCGTTCCAGGCGCTTTACTTCGCGCCTGCCTGTGTCTTCCATGGCCTGGCGAATTTCGGATAGCGGTCGATGGAATTCCTCGAGCCCGGTATGGATGATTGCCGCAAACGGGCTGGAGTAACGCTCACACGTTCGCAACGCAAGTGGCACGTCGGCGGGCGCTTGAATTTGCTCCACCATCGTGACGATTTCGCGATTTATCGACCGGCCCAGCCGCAGGTTAATTGCCTTTTCGATGACGACCGCCAGACCGAGAATCGACAAAACCGCGATGGGGACCATAACCGGTCCCCCTTTAACAAATATCGCCCACATTACGGCGTGCTCCTTTCCTGTTTCTTGAAGAATCGATCTTCGTCGCCGGGTAGCAGATAAAAGAAACCAAAACGGACCTCCAGATACTTCTCGGGAAAATCGTCCGGCAGAGGACGAAACGGGACGGCGCCACGGATGGCGTTGACACTCGAACGTCGCAGCGAATCGTGCCCTTTGGCTTCTTCCACCTTGACCGCTGCAAGACGACCGTCCGGATAAATGCGGAACCGTACCCATGTGTATCCGTGGATGGCACCAAGTGCGGTAAACGCCAGTGGCGGCACCCAGTTGTTCTTAATGCGATGTTTGAGGTCGAGCAGGTACGGGGCAAAGTCCCATGCGGTGGTGTTCAGCGATATCCCGCCGATTGATGCACGGGCCGAGCCTTTGTTGCGATATTCGGGATTCTGTTCGGGGCGTGACGGCTCCCGCTGCGGGCTCTGTTGCTGAATAAATCGGGATCTCTGGAACGCGTCGGACAAATCCCCGATCGTTTCCGGCAGCGGCGGCACATCGCTGGTCCCCCCACCTTCGGCACCTTCCCTGGCGCCGGGCGTGTCGACGATCGGGATTTTCCCCTCGCTGTGCGGTACGTCGCTTGCCTCCGCATTGTGCGTTGGATCGCTCAGAGCCGACGACACGGTAGACAGGAATCGGCTGCGCTTGTCGGGGGGCGTCGGGTGCTCGGGAGGCGACACCAGCTGGAATTCTATTTCGCTGGACGCCGGCAACGGCTTGATATTCAGATCCACTTTTTTTGCCAGTCCACGCAACCACGGGGCAAGCAGGACGGCGTGCAGAAGAACCGAGACGGCCACCGCCCAGATAATCACCGTGTCCCGGTCGCGTCGGGCCTGCAATATCCCGGTCATGACACGGTCCTCCGGAGTCGACACACGACGAAGCCAGAGATGATTTCGCGAATACCCGGGACATGCGTGAGCGGGGTGAGAATCCGGTAGCGCGCCGGGCACAATTCCCGATAGACCACCTTGAGCCCGGGCACGGCGCGGCAAATGCGCTCGAACCAGCGGACGCTCATATGGTTGCGTGCGGTATCGTAGCGCGCCATGATATGCGCCGCCACGAGACGGGCGTCTTGCTGCGCCATGTCCGATTCACGCGTAACGAGAACACGCGCTACCGCGCGTTCGAGTGTTTGTCTGCGGAACACCAGGTGACACCACGGCGCGTGGATATAGTCATAGAGGTGAGAACCGAGCGGAGAAAAATGCGGCGTAAAAAATATCCAGATGGCCCCGCCGGGTTTGACGGCGCGGGCCATTTCGCGCAGTGCGCGTTCCGGCCGATTGAAATGTTCCATCGCATCGTTCGCCACCACGGTGTCGAACACTCCATCGGCCACCGGCAGAGCGCTTGCATCGCCAGCGAAAAAGGACCGTGCCACAGCCGGCGCATGATCCCGTGCCCACACGCAACTCGCACGTACGTCGCGCAATTCACTATCCGTATCGGGAACCATCGCGACATCGCCTTCGGCGTACGCGGCGGTCTTGTCGCCGAGGCCACACCCCACATCCAGAACACTTTTACCCTTCAGGTCTCCCGCTGGTTCCAGATATTCGCGAACCACTTCCTGGCCCCAACGGTACTCCCACGCCGGGTACGACGCATCCGATTCGCGCCCGCCCACGTTGGGCGCGCAAAACACGCGATTGAGCCCTACGGCCGGTGCGGCTAGCATCCGTGCCCCTCAAGGATTCGCTGGGCACGTTCGCTGCGGGTTCCATCGTGGCACGAAAACAGGTGCACGCGCCCGGCATCCGCGTAGAGCGAGAGAAGGTCGTCGGCGTCGGACACAAACTCACCCGCACCGCGCGCCACCAGATCGTTCTCTCCGACGCGCACGTGAACGAGCGTTTCGTGCCCGAGCATTTCGCGCATCACCACCTTTCCCGTCAACGTCGCAGCAGCAGCGGGCGGATCGCCGTTGTCACCACCGCGGTTGCGACCGCTCCCTGCAATGCAGAGGTGTTCCGGACGCACTCCGAGCGTCACTTCTCCCGACGCGCATCCGGCGATCGCAGAGGCAAGACGCCCCGAAGCCACCACTTCTCCCCCGCCGATCAGGCGCAGGCGCCGCGCATCGCGGTCCCACGTCCCCGAAACCAGATTCATCGCCGGACTGCCGAGAAACGACGCCACAAACGTGTCGACGGGACGCTCGTAGCAATCCTGCGGGTGCCCTACCTGACGAATGCGCCCGGCATCCATCACGACCAGCCGCTCACCAATCGTCATGGCCTCGACCTGATCGTGGGTTACGTAAACAGACGTGACGCGGAGTTCTTCGTAGAGGCGGCGGATCATCGCCCGCATCTCGCCACGCAACCGCGCGTCGAGGTTCGAAAGAGGTTCGTCGAACAGATACGCCGCAGGTTTCCGGATTACCGCCCGACCGAGCGCGACGCGCTGGCGCTGGCCGCCGGAAAGCTCACCCGGGTGGCGCGCGAGGAGGTCTTCGATTTCGAGCGTTGCGGCGACCTCACGCACACGCGATCGAATTTCCTCTCGTGCGCATTTTTGTAAACGCAGTCCAAACGACAGATTGCCCTCCACGGTCATGTGCGGGTAGAGCGCGTAATTCTGAAACACCATCGCGATGTTGCGACGGCGCGGCTCCATCATGTCGAGGCGGCGATCGCCGAGGGTGATCGACCCTCCCGAAAGCGTCTCGAGGCCGGCCGTCATCCGCAACACAGTGGTTTTCCCACACCCGGACGGCCCGACGAGCACGATCATTTCCCCGGAGTCCACGCGCAGGTCGAATCCGCTGACAGCCGTGACGCCGCCCGGAAACTCTTTCGAAACCGAATGATAAACCAGGTCTTCCATACGCACCCTGCGTCGTGGCTCGTTACGGCCCACGCACAGAACGGGGCGGCCCCCGACGCCAGGGTTCGCCGCCCCATCCCTTCCGCTTGTCCGAAGGCGCCAGCCAATTAACCGGCGATCTGCACCAATGCCTTCCCGATGATGTCGATCCCTTCGTCAACCTCTTCGCGCTTCAGGTTGAGTGGTGGGCGGAATCGAACCGACCGTTCTCCGCAGCCGACGATCAGCAACCCGTTGGCACGAGCGCTTTCGAGAAAACGGCCGCGGATCTCGCCGTCAGGAAGGTCGAACGCCGCCATCAACCCGCTCCCGCGCACGTTGCTCACAACGTCCGGGAAGGAGTCGCGCAGGTCTCCGAGTTTCTCCACCAGGTATGCGCCGACGGTCGCCGCGTTGGCCACGAGGTTCTCCTCGTCGATAATCTGAAGATATCGCGCGGCCCGGAACATATCGGTAAGGTTTCCACCCCATGTGGAATTGATTCGGCTGGGAACCTGGAAGACGCTGTCGACCTCGTCGAGTTTGTTCGATGCGAGAATGCCACAAACCTGCATTTTCTTGCCGAAGGAAATGATGTCGGGCACAACGCCGGTGTGCTCGTATGCCCAGAATTTTCCGGTGAGCCCAACGCCGGTTTGCACTTCGTCGAGGAGGAACAAGATGTCATTGTTGGCGGTGACTTCGCGCAGGTACCGCATGAACTCGGGGCGGAAATGGTTGTCGCCCCCTTCGCCCTGGATCGGTTCGATGATCAGCGCGGCGATGTCGTTGCCATATGTCGCAATCGCGTTCTCAATCTCCGTTTTCGCCTTGTTTTCCGCTTCCACGACGGCGTCCAGGTGGTCGGTCAGAGGAAACGAGATTTTGGGTGCGGTGATACGCGGCCAGTCAAACTGCGGATAATACATGGTTTTCGTCGGGTCGGTGTTGGTCAGCGACATCGTATAACCAGTACGCCCGTGGAACGCGTGGCGGAAATGGATTACTTTGTGTCCTCGCTCTTCGCGTACCCCCTTTTCCCTATTCTTACGCACCTTCCAGTCGAATGCCGCTTTGAGCGCGTTTTCCACGGCGAGTGCCCCCCCGGAGATCAGGAACATATGGGGTAATTCGGGCGGAATCGCAAATTGATCCATTGCGTCCACAAATTCGGCCATCTGCTGCGCGTAGAAATCCGAATTGGACGGTTTGTTCACGGCCACGTCTGCCAGTCGCGCTTTGAACTCAGGCTCGTGCATCTTCGGGTGGTTGAACCCGATGGGCATCGAGGCGAAGAACATGAAAAAATCGAGGTACTCGCGCCCGTTCGCGCGGTCCCTGAGCCGTGCGCCCCGGCTATTCTCCAGATCCACGACGATGGGAAAACCATCGACGAGCATATGTTTGCGGATCGTCTCGAGAACGTGCTGCGGCTCTACGCGGATGCTCCCGCTGGCCGGCGTGATGTTCGCCATAATTTCTCCTTGGTGTGTCGTAGTTCGAGGGTGATGAAATCCAGATAAACGCTAATAAATTATACAATTGCGGTCCTCGGTGTCAAGCCCGCCGGTCGCCGCTACCCGGGGAAGACGGCCTTGCCCGCCACCCAAACCGCCTCCACCCGCGGGCTCGCCGCGCCGTCGAGCGGGTTGCCCGCGAGCAGTACGAGGTCCGCCGCCATGCCGCCTTCGATCTTTCCGGCGCGCTGCCGGTGGCCGGGCAGACCCCAGGCCCCGGCCGTGTACGCGCCAAGGGCTTCACCCGGTGACAGAGCGTGGGCGGCGACGGGGTGCCCGGTGGCGCCCCCCATGCCAAACAACGGGCCCGGCGGCATCCCATCGGACGAAAACGCCAGGGGGATGTTTCTGTCCATCACGGCACGAAACGGGTTGTTCGTCAACCATCTCCTCCGCCCGAGTCGGGTCTGGTAGAGTCCCCCTTCTGCGGCCCAGTTGCGCACAAAATTGGGCTGCATCACGAGCGCGGCGCCGGCTGCCTCGATTTCGTCAAGCTGGGACGGGCCGGGCAGCTCGGCGTGTTCGATGCGGAATGCCGGATGTCCGCCCGATTGCTCGCGCGCATCGCGCATCGCCTTCGCCACCACGGCGATGGCCCGATCCCCGATCGCATGCACCGCGCAGACCCGTTCGCGCCGAGCGCACGCAACGAGCGTTTCCCGCAGCGCGTCCGGCTCGAGGAGCAATTCCCCGGTCGTGTCGCGGTCGGCGTAGGGTGCGCAGAGTGCCGCGGTGTGCGCCCCGAGCGACCCGTCGGAAAACATCTTGATGCCGCGCACGTGGATCAGCGGATGTGCCGGGGCGGGGCGGTCCGCGGTGGACGCCGCGGCGCCCGGCGTCGCCGCCGTGGCGATGCGGTCGGCATAGTGATCGTAGTGCTCGAACGCCACGTGCAGCAACGCGTCCACACGAAGTGGGAGCCGTGACCCACACAGCCCGCCGAGCCATGCGTCGAAATTCGCACCTTCGACGATGTCATGAATCCCCGTAATACCGAGGGCGTGAAGCTCGCCGATCGCCGGTTCGACCGCTGCTTGAATGCGCTCGGGACGCGGAGCTGTCAGACGCGTCGCCTCCGCCACGGCCTGTTCCACGATGCGCCCCGACTCACGGTCTACACAGCGGGCCGGGGCCGTGAGCCGATCGAGCAAAACCCGATTGGCAACGCCAACGTGACAACAGATTCTGCGAACCAATACAGGACGCGAAGTGGATACCGCATCCAGCCCGGCACGTGTGGGAACGTCCGGCTTCGCCCACCGGCTCTCGTCCCATTCCACCCCCACCACGGCCCCCTCCCCGCGGGTAGCGAATTCGCGGATGCGGTGGTACACGTCGTCGGCTCCATCGGCCGCCGACAGATTGCACCGCAGCCGGCGCAAGGCCAGGGCAAGCAGATGGAAGTGTGCGTCGACGAACCCGGGGACGAGGTAGCGGCCCGTGGCATCCACAACCAGGCGCGCCGATTCGGGCATTTCGCAATGGGCCCGCCGGGGCGAAACGACGTCCGTGATGCGGTCGCCATCGACGAGCACGTCACGCGCCGCGAATGCTCTTGTCGAAGAATTGAATACCTGTGCCCCGATTATCCGCGTCATGCCCGGAGTGTATCACGATTCGCAAACGGTGCAGAGCGGACGGGGGATGATGTCACGCAATTGTATCCGGGGTTCGCGGATTGCCGGAGAGAATGCGAAAATAGAGAGAAACCCCGCGTCGTGGGCCCGGGGTTTCTCTCCGCCGCACACGCTGGAGCAGCGTGTCAGTGGTAAATACCGCTCCTTCTCGATTCGGCGCGGATGTGCCGCCGGGACACGAGCACTCCGTCGGCGTCGAACACAAACTCGAGCCCGCGATCGAGGTACTGCCAGCGCTCGGTCACACGACCGTACCCATTGATGCGAATACGATGTGGCGTATACCCGAACTTGTCAAACACACGGCGCTTATCGGCGCGCAGATTTTTCTTGTAGAGAAAATACCGGACCTGACGACGGACCTTTTTGCCCGTAACCTGGGGCGGATAGTACACCACTTCGGTTGCCGATGCACGGCCGGCCAGAAGGAACACCGCGGCCAGAGCCGCGGACGCGACGATTCGCGACGCGAGGTATCGCTTCATGGCTGAACTCCTTAGGACGATGCAAAACTGTAGCTGATTGAGCCAATTCGAGCGATTCCTTATTATATCACGTTGCGGAGCATGGTGGCAACGAGCTTCCCGGCGCGTGCGGATACGCCGCAAAAGGAAATCCTTGAACGAATTGACGCGGGTGAGGTACAACCCTTGACGGCTACCGGTTGGACACACGATGCCCGAACAAACCCATACTGCATCCACTTCGCGCCGCGACGACTTTACTCTGGCCAACGTCATACCCGTTCTGGAACGCGCGGGCGTACTCGACGCGCGCATGAGCGCGCGGGTACGCGCTGAGGGGGATGCACACACAGCAAAACTGCAAGCGGCGATAAAAACGCGTGCGGGAGACGCACCGTACGTATCGCCGCTCGAGATCATCGCCGATTTTCGGTTTCCCAGTTCGCACCCGCGGCACGACTACCTCGCCATCTCCGAATTGAGTGAATCCTGGGCACTCGCGGCGGGCGTCCCGTTTGCGCGAATTGACCCGCTCAAGCTCGACACGGCCACGCTCTGCGACATTGTGTCGCGGCCGTTCGCGCTGCGGCATCTGCTCGCTCCCATCCAGCTCCTCGACGGCACGCTGCGCGTGGTAATGGTCAACCCGTTCGACCGCAACGCAGCGGGCCAGCTCGAAGATGTAACCGGTTTTCACATCGAGCCCGTGCTCGGATTGCGCTCCGAAATCCTCAAGACGATTAATGACATATTTGCGTTTGGCCGCACGCTCCACAAGGCGCAACGGCTGCGCGACCCGGTCTTCGATCTCGGCAACCTCGAACAGCTTGTCGATGTGATGACCGATCATGAACTCGACGCGTCCGATCAGCATATTATCCGCGCGGTCGACCTGCTTCTCCAGTACGCGTTCGATCAGAGGGCGAGCGATATTCACGTGGAGCCAAAACGGGAACGTGCACTCGTCCGGTTACGGATCGACGGCCGCTTGCACGAGACCCACACCATCCCTCTGGCCGTGTATCCGTCCTTCGTATCGCGCATCAAGATCATGGCCCGTCTCGACATCGCCGAGAAACGCCGTCCGCAGGACGGCCGCATCAAGAGCGCATATCGCGACCAGGAAATTGAGCTTCGCGTGTCTTCCGTTCCCGTAGCATTCGGCGAAAAAATAGTGATTCGCGTGTTCGACCCCGACATCCTCGTACAGGATATCGGTCAACTTGGAATGACGGTGGAACAACGCGTGGTGTACGAACGACTCGTGTCGCGCCCGCACGGTATCGTGCTGGTGACCGGTCCAACGGGCAGTGGCAAGACCACAACGCTGTATTCCACGCTCCAGCACATCTGTACTCCGGCGATCAACATCGTTACGATTGAAGATCCGATCGAGATGGTGCACGGGCCATTCAACCAGATCGCCGTTCAGGAAAGCGCAGGAGTTACATTCTCCCGCGCGCTGCGCAGTGTATTGCGCCAGGACCCGGACGTGATTATGGTGGGAGAAATCCGCGATCTCGAAACCGCTCGTTACGCGGTACAGGCCGCGCTTACCGGACATCTCGTGTTTTCCACGCTGCACACGAATACCGCCGTGGGCTCGATCACCCGCCTGGTCGATCTGGGCATCGAACCGTTTCTCATCGCCTCCACGGTAATTGGTGTGATCGCACAAAGACTCCTGCGCGTGGTATGCAGCGGATGCGACGAGCCGTACCGTCCCCGTGACGACGAGTTGTTTCTCCTCGGGGTGGGCGATGCCAATGTGGATTTCTCGCGGGTCCGTCACGGCACCGGCTGCACCCGTTGCCGAAAAACGGGCTACTCGGGGCGGATTGCGGCGTTTGAGGTGGTGGAACTCAACGAGCGCCTGCGCGCCATGGTTCGCGACGAGGACGACGAACGCGCGATCGTTAAAGCGGCGCGTCGGATGGGTTCGGAACCGCTGCTTACGTCCGCCGTACGAAAGGTTCTGGCGGGACAAACAACGGCCGAAGAGGTACTCCGCGTGATTCCCCTTACAGGATAAACAAGCAAATTCTCCCGGTCACGGGGCGCAAAAACATCAGGCGCAGGCGTACCCGGACTGATTCTGCTTCCATCAGGACCGTCGTGGGCGAACCATCGGGCGGGCACACGGGAGCGGAAGCTGGCGGCGAGATCCCCGGCGCCGATCGCCGATAAACCGTACGGAATCGAAATACGGGCCTTGACGGGACGCGCGAATCGTTGGGCCAAAACGCTTCCGGCCTGCCCCCCCCGATCCGGGTATCCCCCCGATCCTTGACGTGCTGAGGTTAACCGCCGGGACTCACTCGTCCCATTTGTACACTTTGCCGTCGCGCACGTAGATATACTTCTTTTTGCCATTTCCAGCGGGGTATATCCACTGTTCCAGTTTGTCGTTGCCGACCTCGTTGATATTTTTCTTGCCCGGGTACCCCCACGACTCGATCGCCGCTTCTGCCGTCATGCCGATGTACACTTCATGGGCCATGATCGCACGAGCCATTTTTTTACCCCAGCGCCGAATATAACTGACCTGGCGCAGAACCGGATCGTCGAACCAGAACAATTCGGTCAACCGGGCGCGGATTTTTTTCGCGGACAGTGGCGGGGCCAGCCCGAGCGCCTGCACGACCTTGTTCTTGCGCCGCAGCGTCCGCACGGTAACGGTTCCGTCGTACACCATTCCGATCGCGGTTATTTTTACCTTGGTGTCGCCGGGAATCGACCCGGCCTTGCCCACATCATGAAGCACTCCGCGAGTCCACGCGGATCGCCCAACGTATTCCCGTGTGAGCGCCCGCTGGTCTTCGAGAGGAACATCCTTGACCACGGCTTTCTTCACGCCAGAACAACCCAGCGCGAACAGTACTACGGCCATCGCCGGAATAATTTTCTTCATGATACTTACCTCTGCAGCGTCACGGTTTTCGGTTCAAACGCCGGCATAAAGCCGGACGGTCATCGTATGACTCGCCGCGTCCATGTCGATCGCGACCACATCCACGCGGATGGGCGAATCCGAACCAAGGTCTCGCGCCAGAGTTTCCAGCGCACACCGGATGCCGCCGAGTTTGCGGTTTCCCGCTCCTTCCACGGCACGGCCGAATGTACCCGTGCGTCGTAGTTTCACCTCGACCGCAACCAGAGTCCCCCGGTGACGGGCAAGAATATCAATTTCGCGGCGTCCCACCCAGCGGTTCCGGTCGAGAATCTCGTAACCCTTCAGCGCCAGAAACGCCCCCGCGATCTGCTCGCCCAGGACGCCGCATTTCCTCGTACTATTCACCACACAACCTCCTCCACCCACCGAATCGTTAAAACATGGCCGCGTTCTTTTCAATGATTTTCGTAAGGAACGTGCGACGGTGCACCGGCGCCGGCCCCGACGCTTCGATCGCGGCAATATGAGCGACGGTGCCGTAGCCCTTGTTTCGACTCAAACCATACCCGGGGTACGCCCTCCCCAGACGCCGCATCGCGCGATCGCGGGCCACTTTCGCCACAATCGACGCGGACGCGATCGACAGGCTCTTCCCATCCCCCCCCGTCACCGCCCGTTGCGGGCCGCACCAATGAATTTCGTCGCGGCCGTCGATCAGCACCAGGTCGGGTCGCACGCGCAACGCGTCCACGGCCCGATGCATCGCCATCAATGTGACCCGCAGGATATTTTCCCGGTCAATGACCCGCGGCTGGCCAAACGCGATGGCGACCGCCAGAGACTGGCGGATCACCACGTCGAAAATCCCCTCGCGTACTTTCTCCGACAGCCTCTTGGAATCGTCTACGCCGTCGAGGCCGAAATCGGTGGACAATATCACGGCTGCCGCCACCACCGGGCCGGCCAGTGCGCCGCGGCCAGCCTCATCAACGCCGGCTATCTGGAGAAACCCTTCTTCGTGGCACGCGTTGTCAAATCCGCTTAGCGCCGCGTAGCGCCTCTTGCGGACGGCAGCGCCGCGCGATTCAGGACCGTTTTTCCTTGATCCGTGCCGATTTACCAACGCGCTCCCTCAGATAGTAGAGCTTCGCGCGACGCACCTTTCCACGCCGAATTAATTTGACCGACTTGACGTTCGGCGAATGGGTCGGAAACACGCGTTCCACACCGACCCCCGAGCTAATCTTGCGAACGGTAAACGTTTCGCCCGCTCCACCACCCTTGTGTTTGATAACCACACCCTGAAACGCCTGCTCGCGTTCCTTGTTGCCCTCGACCACCCGAACCATTACCCGAACGGTGTCGCCCACGGAAAAGCCGAACCCGCGATCTTCCAGCACACTTTGCTGATACCGATCAATCGTATTCATTCTCGCGCCTCCTCATTTGCCGGCTCCGGGGCAATCCAGGAGGTCCGGTCGAAACGTTTTCGTTCTTTCCAGAGATGACTGTTGTCTCCATTCTTCGATTCTGGCATGGTGCCCGGACAGCAGCGTGTCGGGCACCTTCAACCCCCGATATTCAGGCGGTCGCGTGTACCACGCGCAATCCAGCAATCCGTTTCGCACCGGCGTGAATGAGTCGGTGTCTCCCGATTCGCGGTCACCCAGGACGCCATCGAGCAGGCGTACCACCGATTCGATCACCGCACACGCGGGCAGTTCGCCACCGCTTAGTACGTAATCTCCCACAGATACTTCGTCCGTGACAACCAGTTCGCGGACACGCTCGTCCACGCCCTTGTAGCGCCCGCACAAAAATGTCAACTCGGCCTCGGTAGCCAGACGTGCCGCCGTGCGCTGGTCATATGGTCGCCCCGCCGGCGACATCAGGATTACCGGAGATTTCGGCGCGGGGGCGATATGCTCCACCGCTTCGACGAGAGGCGCGGCCATCATCACCATCCCGGGCCCGCCGCCGTACGGCTCGTCGTCCACCGATCGATGGGTATCCTGTGTGAATTCACGCGGATTGACCACGCGATACTCCACCACACCGTGGCGGGAGCCTACGCCCAACATCCCCATTTCGAGAATCGATTCGACGACCTCGGGAAATATCGTCACGACATTGATTTTCATGCCACTACCCGTCGATCAATCCCGGTATGGGGCGTATGGTGATAATCCGCTCCGCGTCGTCGCGCGATACGATAAATTCCGGCACCGATGGAACGAGCACCTCACCATCTTCGGTTTCCACGCCATACACCGGGTGCGCCGAAGAAAACACCATGGAGCGAACAACGCCCAGCCGCCGGCCTCCCTCGAGTTGAATCGTTGCACCGATAACCTGGAACGGCAGTTCCCTGTCGGGCAGGTCAACATCGATCGCGTCGGAGTCGATAAAAAACTCAGAGCCAACTTCCCGCTCCGCGGCGTTACGGTCGTCGATCCCCGCTATTTTCATCACGTAGCACCCTCCGTGGGGACGGTAGCTCCTCAACTCGAGGTCGCGGTGCTCCACTTCTCCGTCGACAAGTTTCTGTAGATAGATCCGCTTCGACTCGAGCACACCGACCCAGAAATCGTCGGAGCCCACGAATTTCAATTCGCCGCGAATCCCGAATGCCTTGACGATACGCCCCAGGTAAATTGGCTGTACTTGTTGTTCCACGCGCAATCCGATCATTCGCGAATCTCAAATATTATTTTTTCGCCCGCCTTGCTTGCCGCTGCATTTACGAGCGTGCGAATCGCACGCGCGGTCTGTCCGTTCTTGCCGATAACTTTTCCGAGATCCGCAGCATCCACTGTGAGTTCGAGCACGGTGTAGTCTTCTTTTTCCACCTCGGATACGTTTACCGATTTGGGCTGCTCCACCAGTGTGGCGGCAACGTACTGGATCAACTCACGGATCGACTCGCGGCTGGCCTGCGCCATAACGAAAACCTTTCACTCAAAACAGGTTGCCCGGTATACCCACCGGGCCACCCCGGCACAACGATTTGTGGACACCACGTCTACGACTTCGCGCCGGAGTCGTCTGTCGGCGCGTCATCGGCAGGTTCGGCGGACACGTCGGTTGTTGGTTCTTCCGCCGTCGTGGCTTCGGGCTTCGCGTCGATTGCCGATTTGGCTTTCGCATCCGCTGCGACCTTGGCCTCTGCATCCGCGGCCGCTTTGGCCCCTGCATCCGCTGCGGCCTTGGCCTCTGCATCCGCTGCCGCTTTGGCCTCTGCATCCGCTGCCGCTTTGGCCTCTGCGTCCGCTGCGGCCTTGGCCTCTGCGTCCGCTGCCGCCTTGGCCTCTGCATCCGCTGCCGCTTTGGCCTGATCTTCCGCCGCTTTCTTTGACGCGGTCTGTCGAGCCCTTTCCTCGGCACTGATCGGTTGTGTCTCGGCCGCCCGTAACACCTCCGCTTTCGCATCCACGTCGGCTTCCGCTACGCCCTGACGAATCAACGCCCATTTCCTCATCGTCCCGTATCGGCGGAGCAACCCTTCGGCGTTGCCCGTTGGAATGGCGCCGTTGTGCATCCACCGGAACACGCGGTCTTCCTTGATATTCAGGTCAGGCGGATCGGTGATGGGGTTGTAATAGCCCAGGGTCTCGATAAAGCGGCCGTCGCGCGGGCTGCGCGAATCGGACGCCACGATACGGTAAAATGGGCGTTTTTTTGAACCCATCCTTTTCAATCGAATCTTAACTGCCAATGTGGTGCACCTCCGGAATTGATTCGCCGGCAATCCGGTTCATCAATGGAATGAAAACGGCAAACGCATGCGCTTTTGCATCTTCTGGAATTTCGAAAGATTCTTCATCATTTTCTTCATCTGCGCGAACTGCTTGAGAAGCGAATTGACCGCCTGCACAGTGGTCCCGCTTCCGCGCGCAATCCGCCGCCTCCGGCTACCGTCGATGAGGGACGGCCGCGACCGTTCACCAGGCGTCATCGACTGGATGATCGCTTGTACACGATCGAGTTGCCCCTGTTCGACGTTCATTCCCTTCGCCATTGCCTTCGAAGCACCGGGAATCATCTTCATGACATCTTCGAGCGGCCCCATCTTGCGAATCTGCTGGAGCTGTTCCAGAAAATCGGTGAGGTCGAACGCATCCTCGCGAATTTTCTGCTCAAGTTGCGCCGCCTTGTCGCTGTCCACCGCCGACTGCGTCTTTTCGATCAGCGACATCATGTCGCCCATGCCGAGAATCCTGCCGGCCATGCGGTCCGGATAAAACGGCTCGAGCGTATCGATTCGTTCCCCTGCGCTGGCAAACCGGATGGGAACACCTGTCACGGCGCGCACCGAGAGCGCCGCGCCTCCACGCGCATCGCCATCGAGTTTGGTCAGCACGGCACCCGTCACGCCCAGGCGATCGCGAAACGCCGATGCAACGTGGACAGCCTCCTGGCCCGTCATGCTGTCGAGCACAAGAAACGTCTCGTGCGGTTGGGCCTCGGCTCCGAGTCCCTCGAGTTCGGCCATCATTTCGTCGTCGATGTGCAGGCGTCCCGCCGTGTCCAATATCAATGCGTCACAGAACAAACCGCGCGCTACGCCCACAGCGCGCCGGTACAGGTCATTCACGTCCCGATCTTCCGGAGCGCCACGCGCAATCGGCACATCGATCGATCGCGCGAGCACTTCGAGCTGATCGGCTGCCGCAGGTCGGTACACATCGAGCGCCACAAGAAGCGGTTTTCGCCCCGATCGTCGCAGCACAGATGCGAGCTTCGCACAAAACGTTGTCTTACCCGAGCCCTGCAACCCAACCACCATGACGCGTTCGTCCGCGTGCGTCGGCTGGTATAGCCGCGCCTTTCCTCCGAGCAGTTCGGTTAGTTCCTCGTGAACTATTTTGACGATCTGCTGCGCGGGCGTGAAATGCTTGACGATATCGCTGCCCACGACGCGTTCCTCGATGCGGCCCACGAAATCACGGGCCACGCGAAAGTTTACATCCGCTTCGAGTAACGCACGCCGAACCTCGCGCGTCGTGTCTTTGATGTCGCGCTCGGTCAGCTTCCCGCGCGATCGGAGACCGGCAAAGATCCCGTCAAATTTCTCCGTCAGACTGCTGAACATACGCGCACCCCACCCGGCACGGCCGCAACGGGCTACCGACCGGAACCGGAACGCGCCCCGCAACCACGCAATAACTTGTTACGATGTAAATGGTTAGCTTGTATGCCGCCGATTGGACCGGTATGCCCATAAAGCGGTGACGGTACCAGAGTGTCGTCGAAAACGCAAGGGAGAACAGAACCTGCGCGTTCCCCCCGGCAGGCGGCAACCGCCTCGGTGCAATCAGCCGCCCCGGATGCCCGTTATCGCATCCGCGTAGTCTCCAGCACCAAATACCGCGGTTCCGGCAACCAGAATATCTACGCCGGCGTCACGCGCGCGCGACGCGGTCCGCGGATTGATACCGCCGTCCATCTCAATCACATAGTCCAGCCCCAGCCGTTCGCGCTCGGTCGCTGCCGTGTCTGCTCGCGGCAACACCTTGTCCATGAATTTCTGCCCCCCGAAACCCGGAAAAACACTCATGAACAGAAGCAGGTCCATCTCGTCGAGGAAAGGACGCACCGCGCCGAAGTCATTGTCGGGGTTGCAGGCGAGTCCGGCGCGAGCCCCGCGCGCGCGGATGGCGCGGAGATCCCGCGCGGGATCTTCGCTTGCCTCCACGTGTACGGTCACAACGTGCGACCCGGCATCCACAAAGCGATCGAGGTAGCGCTCGGGCGATGCAATCATCAGATGGGTGTCGAGCGGAATCGAAGCCATCCGGGAAATCGCCTCGACGATGCACGGTCCGAAGGTGATATTCGGCACAAAGCGTCCATCCATAACATCGAGATGGAGCAGATCCGCGCCGGCGGACTCGACCTTCGCTATTTCTCCCGCCAGATCAGAAAAATCGCACGCCAGAACACTCGGCGCCACGGCCGCATCGCCCGCGCGCCCCCCGCTCTCAGTTTGCTCCCGCTGCCACCAGTTCAATAGAATCTCCCTGTCGAATGATCGCACCGGCTTTGGGTTTCTGCCCGACTACCGTGTTGGGGAATACGCCACTGCGTCGTTCGTACCGCACCGCCGCCACGCGAAAACCGAGGTCGCGCAGCTTATCCCGAATGAACAGCAGGTCCTGTCCCGACAGATCCGGCATGGCGAACCGCGGGCGCCTGCCGCCCACCAGAATCACGACGTTGATCGCCGTTCCTTCGACCACCTCATTGGTCGCATCGGGAGAAAACGCCACCACTTCTTCCCGGGGCGGACCGGTGGATGCCACCCGGGCCACGGCCCCGAGAGTCAGATTGGCGTGGGCAAGCGCTCCCCTGGCCTGGCGCAACGACATGCCCCGTATGTCCGGTACGCGCTGAGTGCGCGCACCGAGACTCAGCACGACCTCAATCGTGCGGCCTTCCTTAACCGACTCATCAGCCCGTGGTGATTGCCCGATGACATATCCGGCCGGCGCCTCGGTTGTGTATTCCTCGCGGCTCACCCGCATACGCAATCCGGAACGCGAAAGCATTTCCCGGGCATGCGGGCGGCTGGTCCCTACCAGTCCCGGGACAATTACAGCTCCGCGCTGGTGGATCAACAGCGGCATCAACACAAAGTTAAACAGGAGGACACCGGCAACGAACAGAGCGCCGATGACGGCGATGGATGCAATGGTTTTGCGGATCGACATGGCCACGATCACACTACGCGGGCGCCGGGACGTGCGTCAACCGGCGAACGAAAAATCGTCACCCGCGCTCACGAGGTGCCCCGCCAGATACTCGGCGGCGGTCATTTCCCGCGCGCCTTCGGGTTTGAGACGCTCGATATCGAGGGCACCCCTTCCACACGCAATCCGCAGGGGCGAGGTGGACACGACGCGGCCCGGACGCCACGCGGCGATGCCTTCCGGCCCGGCCGCGTTGATTTCACGCGTACCGGTTCTGCCACTATCGGACGTACCGGCGTGACGGCCTCCGGGTTCACTCGAACCCTCGAGATCCGGCGCAACGCGCGCCCGCGTAACGATCACGCGCCCCCCGCGGCAATGCGTGAACGCACTCGGCCACGGCGTCATCGCACGCACGCGGCGCTCGAGTACCGGTGCGTCGAGCGTCCAGTCGATTTCCCCATCGCTCTTGCGTACGCGGCGAGCGTACGGCGTGGGCGATTCCCCCTGCGGCTCGGGTGTGATCTCTCCGGCAAACATTGCGTCGAGCGTCTCGAGCAGCAGGTCCGCGCCGAGACGGGAAAGCCTATCGGTGAGCGATCCCGCCGTATCATCCGGATCAATGAGCATTTCGCGGCGCAGATACACATCCCCCGTATCGATGCCCTCATCCATACGCATCGTTGTGCAACCGGTTACGGTGTCTCCCGCGAGCAGTGCCGCCTGGACGGGTGACACCCCGCGGTACATGGGCAAGAGCGACGCATGGACGTTGATGCACCCGCGCGCGGGAAGATCGAGCAGGTCACGGCGCACGATGATCCCGAACGCCACAACGACAACGATTTCGGGCGCAAGTGCAGCGAGTTCGGCGACAACGGTCGCGTAGTTGGCCCTCGACATTTCCAAAGTCGGCAGGTCGAGGTCGAGGGCGCGACGGCGCACCGCCGTGGGGGCCGTGCGACGTCCGCGGCCCCGCGGCCGATCGGGCTGGCTCACGACCAGCGCGGGGCAATATCTGCGCGATGCGGCCAGGGCGTCGAGGGATGGTACGGCAAAGTCCGGACTCCCCATGAATACGATGTGTCGCTCAGGCGTCGTACCCATCAGCTGCGGTGTTGCTCGGCGATCTCGCGAAGCCGCGGCTTGAGCAACGACTTATTCGCCGGCGACAGGTAGTCGATGAAAAGCCGCCCGTCGAGGTGGTCAATCTCGTGGAGCAGAATACGCGCAAACATTCCCTCCGCGGTGAGGTTATGATGACCACCCTCGACATCCTGGTATTCGAGTTCGATCCGTTCGCTGCGTATTACATCCCCCGTCACCCCGGGAATGCTCAGACACCCCTCTTCAAATTCCCATGTTTCTTTCGAGCGCGAACGCACCACCGGGTTCACGACCACCACGGGCGCCGCCGCGTCATCGTCGGGCGCTGTCATCTGTAACGCCACGAGCGCGCGGATAGACTTCCCCACCTGCGGAGCCGCCAACCCGATTCCGCGCTCGCGTTGCATCGTTTCCGTCAACGCATCCGCAAATTCCCCGAGGGAACCATCAAATGTGTCTACGGGTTGCGACCTCTCGCGCAGCACAGGGTCGCCATAGTATCGGAGAGAAAGTTCCATCGCCTGCTTCCTCCCGGCGGTTTGCACCATCCGGGTCACTCTCCATTCGTCACCACGCCGGTCACCGCACTCTTGAGCATCTCGACCTTTACGTTCTCGGCTATCTTCACAACTACGACGTCATCTTTGAGACCATGCACCGTGCCGTACATCCCTGCCGAGGTTACAATGCGATCGCCCTTCTTGAGCGCTTCGATCATCTTCTTCGTTTCTTTCTGACGCTTCTGTTGGGGGCGGATCAACAGCAGGTAGAATATGACAACCATCCCGATGAGCGGGATGAACATCGACATCGGGTTTGTCTGACTTTGTCCACCTTGCGGCGCCGCCAGTGCGAACAGAATATAATTCACGAAATCGTCCTCCTTGAACCATCTTGAGATCGCGCGGAATAGATCTTAGCCCGCGCGTGCAATGCGACCGGCCTCTCCGGCTGTGTAACGGGCAGTAAACGCCCGGCGCCATGCTTCGAACGTGTCGGATTGAATTGCGTGCCGCATTTCCCGCATCATTTCACAATAAAAATACAAATTATGCTGCGTCGCCAGGACCGGCCCCAGAATTTCTCCCGCAACAAAAAGATGCCGCAGGTACGCCCGGGAAAATGTGACGCACGTCATACAACCGCATCCCGATTCGATCGGCACGCCAGCAACTGCATGCGACGCGTTCTTGAGCACCATGCGGCCATCACGAGTGAACACCGTGCCGTTGCGCGCATTACGTGTGGGCATAACGCAATCGAACATGTCCACGCCGCGTGCCACGCCATCAATCAGGTCAAGGGGCGTTCCCACCCCCATAAGATAGCGCGGTCGTCCCACGGGCAGCCGCGCCGTTACCCGTTCGGCCATCTCCCACAGAACGTCCTTCTCTTCCCCCACCGACAGGCCACCAATTGCGTAGCCGGGGAAATCCATTTCCACCAGCGCATCGGTGGATCGCTTGCGCAGGTCGGCGTCACACGCACCCTGCACGATCCCGAACAATACCCGCTCGAATCCGTCTTTCTCGAATCGAGGCCCGTATACCGCCAGCCCGCGCCGTGCCCACCGGGTTGTTCGCTCCACTCCGCGTTCCGCGTCTTCGCGCGTGCACGGAATCGCCGCACAGTAATCGAAACTCATCACGATATCCGAACCGATCCGCGCCTGCGCCTCGATTACCGCTTCCGGCGTAAACCGATGGCGACTACCATCGATGTGAGACTGGAACGTGACGCCATCGTCGTCGACTCGTCGCAAATCGGCCAGGCTAAACACCTGGTAGCCCCCGCTGTCCGTCAGAATCGGACCATCCCACGACATGAACGGACCCAGGCCCCCGAGTTCTTCGAGCCGGTCCAGTCCCGGGCGCAGCACGAGGTGATACGTATTGGCCAGAATGACCTGCGCGCCGATCGGGCTGCGCAGCCATGCCGGCGGCGTACCCTTGACGGCCGCCTGCGTTCCCACCGGCATGAATACCGGCGTCTCAATGCGACCGTGGTCGGTGGAAATCGCCGCCGCACGGGCCCCACCCGACGTGCATTCGAGTTCGAATCCGAACGGCATCGCACTACTTTACCACCGCCGACGGCCCGGGTCATCCACCAAACGCGTTACGAGGAATCGGGGTGCTGCACGCCACCCGCATGGCCAAATCCGCCGAGCAAACCCCGCAGCCTGTCGCCCACCTTGCCGTTCCGGTGGAGCAGAGATTTGTGCAGCGTCTTTCCGACGGCTCGCGCGTCGACCTCGATCCGCGGTCGATCGATTCGGCCCGCAAGAACGACGGGAATACCGATCCGTCCGTCCGCCCCCTTGAGATAGCTGGCCACCGCGAGTTCACGAACGACGGTCGCTGTATTTGTGGCCGACAATTTGATCGTACCGCCGAGGTGCATCGCGCCGTCGAATCCCACCGCCCCCCCGCCCTCGACGGACAGGTCGGACCCGCGCAGGGCTAGTCCTTTCACGTAAACCTTCCCGTCGCGGAATTCGATCGAGCCGCGCAGCGAACGGAACGTGGTTACTGCAACTGCACGCTGGCCCCGCGCGGCGTTTCCCCCCGGGACAACCCGCGCGCCGAGCACGCGTCGCGCGAACCCGTCGGGAACAACCGGCAGGGTCTCGACCCCGTGAACAATTTCGGCGAGCAAATCCAGACCGACGATCCGGCCGGCGGTCGTCTCCAACCGTCCAACCCCCGAAAGCGTGGGTTCCATCGTCTTCCACGTGTTCCCCTTCCCCCTTGCCGCAATGGTAAAACTGGCGCGGCCTTCGAGGAAGGGTGCCACTCCCGGATGTCGGGCGGCAATGACCCGCGCCACATTCACGCTGTCTCCCTGGAGATGCCACGTGAACGCCGGGTGGCGTCCCGAAAAATCCACGCGTAGATCGCCGGCGAGGGATCCATCGAGCAAACGCGCATGCAGATCGTTCACGCGCATTTCCCCGGCATCCCCGCCGAGGCGGGCGGCAACCCTCTCGCATGGCAGGGCAGCCACGATACCGCGGGCCGCCACCAGATGTCCGCTGTAACGCGCATCGTAGAGCGATACATCTCCATCGACCCGCACGTCGTGGAGAACGTCTGCACGGGAAGCCGCGTCAGCCACGTTCTGGAAATCGGTTCTCCACACCCGCGGCGCGCTCAGATGAAACGCCAGTTTGTCTGACGACGACGGCCCTCGCCTCGCCACCAGGCGCGCCCGCGTGCGACCAATCTGGATTGTCGCATCTACAGAGTCCGGCGTTGCGCCGCGCAACACGAATGCCGCGCGGCGAATACTCGGATGTGCGGGAAGATAGGGCGTCTGCAGATCGCCAATCTCCGCCGTCGCCCGTACCACAGGTTGATCCGACCCGCTGCGGGACACCGTCGCGCGCACAACGCAGCGTGTACCGGCCGGCTTGACCCATTGCCCCGCGCGCTCGATGCGCACGGCGGTCCAATCGGATTCGATGTGCCCTTGCAGTCCGCCGTCGCGCACCCGGACGGTTGCGCGGGTGTCAAACGTTCCCTTGAGCACAACCGCCGGGGTTCTTGCGCCCGTAGTGTCGCTACCATCGCGCGAACGCCCGTTCCCGGTTCCGCGGAAAATTCCGTCTCGAGCGAGCCTGTCGGTCAGGGCACCGGCATCGATCGGACCGGCGTGAACCGTTACCTCTACCGCCGGCTGCTCATCCGCACCAGCCGGAATACGTGCGGTTCCGGTAATTTCCACCACCCGCCTGCCCGGGGAGATGCCAAATGCACACGAAAATCGCGCCGTGGCCCCCCGCGAAACGTCGTCGAGGGTGCCCTCCACCTCGCGGGCAGACACGACGGCGGCACCAACGCGATCATCGAAAGTTACTGTGCCCCCGCGTACACGCAGATGATCGAGCCGAATCGACGCGATCCCGGACGAGACCGCATCGTGTGTGGACGGGGCAGATGGCGTGGCACCTGCAGAGGCGCTTCGCGCGAAGACGCGCGTGAACCGCCCGGAGGGCGATTCGGCCGAATCCAATTTCGTGCGCTCCATCCGGCGGGTCCGCATCACCGCAACCCCGGACACGGCACCCGCGGGTAGCCGGCGCCCGGTCCGACCGGTCGAAATGGCCACACGTCCGGACACGGAGCGACCGCGAACTTCGCCGGCGTCAAACCCGAGCGCGCGCGCCGCCAAACCCAGAGATTCCACGTTTAGTCGCCCCTCGCTATTGCGGATAATCGTGGCCGACGGCGAGTACAGATCTACGCTCGATACGACGAGCCGGCGGCGAAGCAACGGGGCGAACCGCACGCGAACGCGAATTGACTGTACCGTCAGGAACGGACGTGGGGAAAACTCCGGGTCGTCGAGGACCACAACGCTGTCGACACGCAGGCTCGCGCCACCGACAAAACTCGCACGGATGCTCCCCGCCGAAACATCACGCCCCACCGCGTCACGCGCGGCGCGCAGTAACGCACCGCGATTGTGGTCAATCAACGAATTGAGATTGACCAGCGCGAGCAAAACCCCGACGAGCAAAATAACCGTAACTCCGGCAATCTGCACGAGAATTCGTTTCTTCATCGTGGAATCTCCTGGCACCACGTGTGCGTCGGCATGCTCCGCGGCCCCGACCCATTGAGCGCATCCCCGGCACATCTGTCAAGCCCGACAAATCCTGCCAGGCCCGGCCCACACAACCCCGGACCACCGCGTGCGATGCATCCGCCGGTTTTATCCGCGTGCCCCGGCACCCCGACCCGCGCTAGCTCTGCGGCATAATCAGCATCGCGTCACCATAACTGAAAAAACGAAAGCCCCGTTCGACCGCGCCCCTGTATGCGGCGAGTACTCGCTCGCGCCCTGCGAACGCGCACACGAGCATGAGAAGTGACGAGCGGGGAAGATGAAAATTGGTCAACAGCCCGTCGATCGCGCGGAAGCGATACCCCGGCCGGATGAACAGATCGGTTTCGCCCTCGTGGTCGCGCGGCTCGGCATCGAGCCATCCGCGCCGTGCCGCCGTCTCGAGAACACGCGTTGCCGTGGTGCCGACGGCGACTACGCGCCCCGCGCGCGCGCGCACACGCGCGCACGCGGCGATGACGTCCGCGGAAATAGCAAACACCTCTTCGTGCAACGAATTGTCTTCCACATCCTGGTGCTCCAGGGGCGCAAACGTACCCGGCCCGACGTGCAACACCACCGAAGCCACTTCCACCCCGGACCGTGCCAGCGCATCGAGAACGTCCCGATCAAAATGGAGCCCCGCCGTCGGCGCGGCCGCCGATCCCGGTTCGAGCGCAAAAACAGTTTGGTAGCGTTCCCGGTCGGCCACGCCGTCGGGCCGGTGAATATACGGGTGAAGCGGCACATGGCCGTACCGCTCGAGTACATCCAGAACCGAACCGTCGGGCTCGGCGATCGACAGGCGACCGGTGCGCCCGTCGACCGCACGCTCGAATCGTAGGGACAGGCCCTCCGCGCCAGCGAGCAGCTCGCCGTTGCGCAACCGCCGCATCGGGCGCATCCATGCATCCATGCTGCGCGCGCCGGCAACACGAACCACCAGGGCTTCCACGCTGCCGCCGCTCGCACGCCGCAACGTCAGGCGCGCGGGAACCACGCGGGAACGATTGACGACGAGCAGGTCGCCGGGCTGCAGCAACGCCGGCAACCTTGTGAATCGACAATCCCTCGGCGGCGCATTACCCGTGCGATCGAGCACCATTAACCTGCCCGCGCTGCGACACGGCGGAGGCTGCTGCGCGATTTGATCCGGCGGCAGATGATAATTGAAGTCGTCGAGGAGCATTCCGGCTAGAGCAGGCGCCCCGGCTGGCCCTCTCCGGGGGCGGAGATACCCAGGTGGGACAGAGCAAGCGGCGTCGCCACACGCCCGCGGGAGGTACGCTGGAGGAACCCCTCCTGGATCAGGAACGGCTCGTAGACGTCCTCGATAGTTTCCGATTCTTCGCTTACCGAAACGGCCAGCGATTGGATCCCCACCGGCCCCCCGCCAAAGCGCGTCACGATCGACTCCAAAATTCGACGGTCCATCTCGTCGAGTCCGCGCGTGTCCACACGCAGCCGGGTGAGCGCATAGTTGGCGGATTCCTGATCGATTACCGATTTGCCGGCGACCTGCGCGAAATCGCGCGCGCGTTTGAGCAATCGGTTGGCGATCCGCGGAGTTCCCCGGGATCGACGCGCAATTTCGGTCGCCCCGTCGTCGGTAATGGCAATGCCAAGAATGGACGCCGAACGGCGCACGATTTCACCGAGTTCCTCGGGCGAATAGAATTGCAGGCGCAGCACCACCCCAAAGCGGTCGCGCAGCGGCGCGGTAATCATCCCTGCGCGCGTCGTCGCCCCGACGAGCGTAAACGGCTCGATGTTGAGCGTATAGTGGCGCGCGTTCGGGCCTTTGTCGACGATCAGCTCGCACTTGAGGGAATCCATCGCCTGGTACATGTGCTCTTCGAGTACGCGCGGCAGCCTGTGGATTTCATCGATGAACACCGTCTGGTTGCTCTCGATGTGACTGAGTACGCCCAGCAGTTCTGCCGCATTCTGAAACGCGGGGCCGGACGTCGCTTTAATCGGCACATCCAGTTCATTGGCGATGATATGCGCCAGCGTGGTTTTCCCAAGCCCGGGGGGACCATAGAGTAGTACGTGATCGAGGGCTTCACCACGTTGGCGCGCCGCTTCGATGAACACGCCGAGGTTGTCCTTGAGGTCGCGCTGGCCGACGAACTCGTCCAGGCGACGCGGCCGCAACACGGCGTCGGCCCGTGCGTCCTCGGGATCGGGCATGGGGCTCGTAATTCTTTCGTCGCCCATTGTATCTTTACCTGTTTCCCGCGTAGAGCAGAGCCTCGCGTACGAGTTCTTCCACCGATCGCTGCGATTGCGTGTCCGCGTCGATACGGTCGAACACGTGTTCCGCCGACGCGCGCGACATCCCCAGCGACGTGAGCGCCAGAACTACTTCGTCGCGCACCCCACCGGCAGCACCTCCCACAACTGCCCCGGCGGCCGTTGCATCGGCCGGAGCCGCCACGGACAGATCTCCGAGTTTATCGGACAATTCCACGCAGAGACGATCGGCCGTACGGCGCCCCACACCGGAGAGCGTCGTGAGAAACGCGCGGTCGCCACGCTGAATGGCCAAAACGATGCGCGCGGCGCTGTGCACCGAGAGAGCGCCCAGAGCGAGTCGCGGCCCCACGCCCGACACCTCGATCAACCGAAGAAACAGCTCACGGTCAGCCACTTCCAGGAAACCGTACAGATTCATACGGTCTTCCCGTACGTAGAGAACCGTGTAAAACACCATTTCCGGTTCGGCGGGGCTGATCCTATCGCGGTCCTTTTCGGGAATGATGAGGTCGAATCCCACTCCCCCCACATCCACCACGCAACGCGGCTGCGCACAGACCACCCGACCTCGAATGCGTTCGATCATACCGGGCTCCACTGTTTCTCGCGAAACGCATGGCACATGGCGATCGCAAGGGCGTCCGATTCGTCTTCACTCTCCGGCGGCGGCTCAAGGCCAAGGATGCGTCCGAGCATGAATTTTACCTGGCTCTTGTGCGCGGCGCCGTTGCCGGTAACCGAAAGTTTCACCTCGCGTGGAGAATACTCCGCCACGGGCAGATCCGCCATCGTGGCGGCCAGAATAGCCGCGCCGCGCGCTTCGCCCAGCACGAGGGAGCTACGCGCGTTGCGGCTATAAAAAACGTCTTCAATCGCGAACTGGTTTGGTTTCTCCTTTTCGATAACCCGCCTGATTTCTTCAAATATGACGCGCAGGCGGTCGAAACGGCCGGCACCGGTGGGCGGGCGGATAACACCGGAGGCCGCGTAGCGGACATTGCCACCGTCCTGTGCAATCACACCGTATCCAGTGCGGTGGCTACCCGGGTCTACCCCCAGAATACGTACCATTGGCGTCAGTCTTCCTCAAAAACTTCGTCGGGAATATCAAAATTGGCACTCACGCTCTGCACGTCGTCAAGTTCTTCGAGTGCATCGAGCAGACGGAGAACTTTGCGCGCTTCGCCGGCTTCGAGTTTCACCGTGGTGCTCGGGACCCGTTCGAGTCCCGCCGAAACATACGGAATGCTCTTCCCATCGACGGCCGCGGCAACCCCGTGCAGATCGGCGGGAGCCGTATACACGTCGAACATTTCATCACCGTCCTGCACGTCCTCGGCACCCGCTTCGAGAGCGGCGTCCATCAACGTATCTTCGTCACATCGTGACTTCTCCACACGCACGACGCCTTTGCGCTCGAAATTCCACGCCACACTCCCCGTCTCTCCCAGATTACCGCCGTGCTTGGACAACGCGTGGCGCACTTCCGCGGTGGTACGATTGCGATTGTCGGTGAGCACGTCGATCATAAAGGCGACTCCGCCCGGACCATAGCCTTCGTACGTGAATTCGTCGAACGACACGCCTTCGAGTTCTCCGGTTCCCTTCTTGATGGCGCGCGTGATGTTGTCGTTGGGCATATTGGCCGCGCGCGCCGTATCCATAGCGAGTCGCAGGCGAGGATTCGCGTTTGGATCCCCACCTCCCTGACGCGCCGCGACAGTGACTTCACGGATCAGCCGCGTGAACAGTTTCCCGCGCGCAGCGTCGGTTTTGGCCTTCTTATGCTTGATCGACGACCATTTCGAGTGACCGGACATACTCGCTCACACTCCTGTCCATGGTGCGCTGCGCGCATTATTTTGAATCGGTTTCCTTATGCGCTTCCTCGACGATTTTAGTCTGCTGGTCGCGCGGAACCTGTTCGTAGTGGGAGAATTCGCGTGTGTGAGATCCCTGGCCCTGCGTCATCGAACGAAGGTGGGTGGAATAGCGATACAGTTCCGACTGCGGCACCTGGGCACGAACCACTGTGAACCGGCCCACCGCGTCGGTCCCCTGAATCTTTCCACGGCGACCGCTGAGATCCCCCATGATATCCCCCATGAATTCTTCGGGCACTTTTACTACGACATCCATAATGGGTTCAAGGAGCACGGCGTTTGCTTTCGTGATCGCCGCCTTGAACGCAATCGCCGCCGCCATCTTGAACGCCTGCTCCGAAGAATCCACCGTGTGAAAACTGCCGTCGTAGAGAGTAACGCGAATGTCGACCATCTGATAGCCGGCCACGACGCCGCGCGCCATCGTTTCGACAACGCCCTTCTCCACCGCGGGAATAAACTTGCCGGGAACCACACCGCCGACGATGGCGTTGACGAACTCAAACTGTTCGCCGCGGGCCATGGGCTCAAGCTTGAGCCACACGTCGCCAAACTGACCCCGGCCTCCCGTCTGTTTCTTGTGGCGGCCCTGAGCTTCCGCCGCCTTCGTGATCGTCTCCCGGTAAGGTATGCGCGGTTTCGACATCACCACGTCCACACCGAAACGTTCCTTGAGACGCTTCGTAACCACCTCGAGGTGCAGTTCGCCCTGGCCCGATATGAGGGTCTGGTGTACTTCGCCGTCGTGGCGAATTTCGAAGGTGGGATCCTCGTCGTGGAGGCGGTTCATGCCCGTTCCAACCTTGTCGTCGTCGCCGTCCTTGGCGGGAACAATCGCCGCGAATATCGATGGACGCGGCAATGCGGTCTGGACAAAATCTACGCCGCTTGATTTGTCGGCTAGCGTGTCACGCACTTTTGTCGATTTCAGTTTTACCACGGCGCCGATGTCCCCCGCCTGAATTGTCGGCACGTCATCGCGTTTCTTGCCCTGAACCACGTACAGCTGCCCCAACCGCTCGCCACTGTTGCGCGTGGTATTATGAATATCCGCTCCGGCTTCCAACCGCCCGCCGTATACACGAAAAAACAACATGTCGCCAACGTGAGAATCCGATGTGTTCTTGAACACGTACGCCGACGCCTTCGCCGACGGGTCTACCGTGATTTCATCGTCGCCGGACTTTCGTCGGCCCACTTCCGCGGTTGGGAAAAAACTCACTATGGCGTCGAGCACAAGGTCAACGCCGATCCCCTTCGCTGGAGCCGCGCAGAGTATCGGATAGACATCTCGCGCACGTACGCTCGCCGCCAGACCTTCGCGAAATTCATCGTCTGTGAGTTCGCCCGCGTCGAGATATTTTTCCATCAACGTCTCGCTCGACTCCGCCGCGGTTTCAATGAGTTCCGTGCGCAACTCGTCCACGCGGCCCTGCATCTCGGCGGGAACCTCGACGCTCTTCGCAGCGCTTCCGTCGCCGGCGTACTCGTACGCTTTTCCGCTCACGAGGTCGACGACACCCCGGAATCCGTCTCCCTGGCCGATCGGAAGACTAAATACGCGTGCTTTTCGTCCGAACGTCTCGTGGATCTGCGCCACGCAGTCGTCAAATTTCGCGTGTTCCTTGTCGAGCTTATTGATGAGGAACAGAATAGGGAGTTCTCGTGCGAAGGCAAATTCGGCTACCTTGCTCGTTCCAACCTCTACCCCCCCGTCGCCGCGCAGCGCGACTACGGCAGCATCGACCACGTCGAGCGAGAGCACGACGTCTCCGACGAAATCCTCATAGCCCGGGGTATCGATGATGTTAATCTTGCTGCCCGCGTGATCACACCAGGCAACTCCCGAGTGTACGGAAATCTGCCGTTCGATCTCGTCGGAGGAGAAATCCATCGTGGTGTTCCCGTCTTCGATGCGGCCGAGTCGGTTGGTGGCGCCCGTCGCGAACAGCATGGCCTCGGCGAGCATCGTCTTACCCGAATCCTGGTGCCCGACAATGGCAATGTTGCGGATGTTCGCGGGTGCGTACTCCTTCATCATTCCTCCTGATCCCGTGCGCCGGGACGGACCTGCCGTCCCCGAACCACTTTATTTTCCTTAAAGTTACGCGTGAAATTGAAGGTGGAATTGTAGCACCGGCCGCTTGCGGATGTCAACGAACCGGAGGACACGAGCCCCCGGGGCGCAACACGAACCGCCCGCGCCGCGCGCCGGGTTGCCAGTAGGCGAGCGTGCAGTGGCAATACTGCGCGCCAACGACCGCGGCCGGTTGCGTCATCCGGCACCGGCGCAACCGTTGGTACGCGTTGGAGACACCGCCCAATTCACGCGCACCGGTCAGCCCGCTGCCCCGAGCATCTGTCCCAGCAAGGTAATCGCAACATACAGTACGACCCACGGGATGACCGCCGCAATCGCCTGCCCCCGGGACAGACCGAAGATACGCATCAATCCCATCCCAACGAGAACCAGGCTCCAGATAGCGAACAATTCCACCGTGGACAGGAGCGACTGCAGTATGCCCGGGCCCGAAGCGAGAAATTTCAGACTTGCGGAAACGGACGTGTCGGACACGCTCTCGATTGCATCGAGTCCACGCGCGCGCACGGCGGCAACCGAAATGACCTGCGCGACACTCGCCACAATGCTTGCGTACCAGGTGAGTGCAAAAAACTTCCGGAACGACGATTCATTCGCCAGAATCGTGACGAGCGCGTACGCGATGCCGGCGACAATACCTCCAACGAGGAGCATCAGCAACGGGGTCGACAGTACCTGGATCAATCCGAAGCGATTCATCATGTCGATCTGCTTATCGATCAGGTCCGGGTCGATATTCTTCGGATTCAGCGCGACCAGTGTGCGCTGCACGGGCAGGGAAAAATAGCCGACCGCAAGATACACAACAGACACGACGATCCATGGTTGCCACCAACTAACGCGACCCTCGCGAATGTCATCGAACACCCTGGAAGGAGAAACAAATATCCAACCAATTCTCTGGAAGAATTGCATTCAATTACCTCCTGCTTCAGACAGTTTACGCGCTCGCATCCAGAACGTCGCCGCAATATTCGACCAGTCGTGATGGCGTGCAATCGCGACGGCCCGATCCCGGAATTCCGGTGCGTGGTGCCCTCGACCCCATTCCAGCGCCCGCTCACAGGCATCCACGAACGATTCCCGTTCCTGCGGCGTACTCACCTCACGGGGAAACGCCTTGACCTCAGCAGAAAACGGCGTGGCGGCCACCGGACAACCCATCGCCAGGTACTCATACATTTTATTGGGGTTCACAGCGCGGGTCAGGGCGTTTTCGTGAAACGGAATGAGCCCCACGGACCAGCCTCGTATCGCGCGCGGCACATCATCGTAGCCAACCGGCGGGGAAACGCGTACGTTGGGGCATTCGGCCAGGCGCCGTACCTGTCCCTCCACACCCAGCATGACCGGTCCGACGAGTTCGATTCGCCAGTCGGGGTGCGAACGAGCGAGTCCGTTGACCGCATCGAAATCAAACCACGGGGCAATCGCACCAAGATAACCGACGGTGATCTGCGCGCTAGTGGGATCGCTGGACTCCCGGCGCACGCGGTCGAAATGCTCAAAATCCACTCCGTTTCCGAGCAGGTCCACTCCATCGGCACGCCCCCGGTGTTCGATCACCGCCGGACGGAGCGCCGAGGCGGTAACAAACACTGCATCGGCCTGCCGGCACGCGCGCGCAAAATAGGAATATGTCCAGGGCGCCATTCCGGGAAATTCGCCGTGGGCATCGTTGCAGTCGTATACGAGGGGATGAAGCCCGGACGCCACGGCCACCCGGACGGCATAGATGTTCGAAATGATGCCCAGCGCACGCTGTGTCTGGAATCCGGTGCTCCCGATGCACGCGGCCGTGCGGCGCGCCGCGCGGGCATCTACGAGGGCACGCACGACGGGCAGAGCAACGAGCCGGCGCGCCAGCCCCCCCGGTATCGCCTTAACGAAAGGAATTGTTGCCGCGCGAATTCCGTCGATCTCGCGCACGCCATAGTAATTCTTGCGCCCGCGAACGAATGGTTCGAGGAAAAGAACGCGCACATCGTCCGGGCGGCGGCGGATAATCTGCTGCTTGCGCGTCCGCAGGTAGTCCCACTTAATTTCGGCGAACCAGACGACGTCCATAAGTTGGGCGCGGTTGAGCGCCGCGCCCACTTTACCACGCACCATGAAACCGCCGAAATGGTATTTCCTGATCCGCCGGCCCCGGCTATGATCGCCGGGATGTCTCTTCGTGTGGCATACGTGATCGATGACCTGTCGGTGGGCGGCGCCCAGCGACAGCTCTGCCTGATCGCGCCCGCCCTCGCTCCCGACATCCGCGTCACCGTCCACTGTCTCTCATCTATCGATGAGCCCCTGGGCCCCGTCCTGAGGCAGTCCGGAGTTCCCGTTCACACGTATCCGCGCATTCGGCGATGGTCACCGGGATTCCTGTCCCGTCTGGCCGCACGTGTTCGCGCCGACGAAACGCACGTGATCCACGGCTGGCTCGATGCGTCCAATGTATACGCGGCGTGGGTGGCGCGCTTCACGGGAAAGCCCGCCATTCTCTCGTTGCGCAGCGATCGGCTGCGGGTTCGAGGACTGCGCCGGGTAATTCTCACCCGTGAGCTGCGACGCGCTCGTGCCGTTACCGTAAATTCCCGCGCGGGGCAACGAATGCTCGTCGAGCACCTCCGCGTACGGGCCGCGCGCGTGGTACGCGTACTGAATTGCATCCCCCCCCGCGACGCGATTCATCCTTCGGAATACGCAACGATCCACTCCACATCCCGCCCCGTGCTCGTGTTCGTCGGTCGTCTCGTTGCATCCAAACGCATCGACATCGCACTCGCGGCACTCGCCCTCGTACGGCGCAATCTCGATGCGCAACTGGTTATCGTTGGAGACGGACCAGAGAGGGAATCTCTGGAACAATTCGCGAAGGCTGCAGGGGTGGACGGCGCGGTGTCTTTCCGCGGTATGCTTTGCGACCCGTCACCGGATCTCGAACGCGCGCACTGCCTGCTACTTCCGTCGCGGTTCGAGGGGTTCCCGAATGCCGCGCTCGAGGCGCTCGCTCACGGAATCCCTGTGGTAGCCCGAATCGCGGGCGACATAGAGGATATCGTCGAAGACGGCACAACGGGGGTGCTCGTTCGCTCGGACGACCCGGCAGCATTTGCCCGTGCCATCGAGCGCGCGCTCACCGACTCGACGCTACGCAATACCGCGCGCACTCTCGGACCGGACCGTGTATTCGAACGCCACGCGTTACGCCATGTCTTGCCCGAGTTCACCCGTCTGTACAGGTCGGTATACGAAAGGGCGGGAAAACGGTGAGATACATCCCGTCTTCCCGCCCGGATTCGCACGGGGCACGAGCTAGCTTTTTCCCCTGGCGAGACCCTTCTTGAGATCGTCGAGTTCCTTACGCAATTCGTCGATTTGCTTGCGCAGGTCCTGCATTTCTCCCCGGCGGCCGCCGCGCATGTACTCGCGCATCACCGGCGGCGTATCGCCATGCCAGCGCATCCTCGGGGCGCGTACGTGGAATGAATACTCTTCACGCGCATCTTCTACTTTGGCGTGGAGTTTTTTCTTCTTGCCGTGTCGCAGAACTGTCAGGTCCACCTGGTCACCCTCGTTGTGATCTTCGAGCGCGGCGTGGATGTCAGATATCTCGTCAATCCGCTCGTCACCCACACGAAGGATCACATCGCCCGGCTTGACCCCGGCCCTGGCAGCCATCGACCCATCGTTCACGTCGAGAACGAGCACGCCGTCATCGCCCTTGACGTCGAAGTACGGCGCGAGATCGTTGTTGAGATCCGACGCGTGCACGCCCAGACGTGGGCCCGGCGAAAAGAACGCGTTTTTTGAGAATTCGCGCATCATCGGTGCAAATCGCCTCGCACCGTTGAAATCGAACGAATCAAAATTGTCGGGCTTCTCACCAAGTTCCACCTCAAGGCTCTTATGCTTGCCGTCCCGTACCACAACAACTTTTACTCTGGTGCCCGGTTTAAGGCCACCTACCAGGCGGCTGAGAGCATCCGGGTTGTCGACGGAATCCCCGTTGAATTCGATGATCACGTCGCCGTCTTCGATACCGGCCTTCTGTGCCGGACTATCGTCGGCCACGCCACCGATGAGCACACCCTCATCCACATCGAGGTCCAGTCCGTGGCGCACATCCTTGGTGAGGGACTGCATATACACACCGAGATACGCATTGTCGCCGTCTTTTCCCCGGTGGGCCGCGCTCGCGCCGGGCCAACCCGCAGCGACAAGCGCCAGTGCCCCGACGGCGATCCAGGCCGCGCGCACGGGGACTCGTGTGGTCAGAAATCGTTTCATGGGGCTCTCCATTCTCCCGGTTGACTGATTTGGGGGGCTACGCCGACTCGGGGTCGGTTCGCAAGGTTGTACGCGGGGAGCGCTCCGGAGGTTCCACCATTTGTGGGCGACCACCCGGTAATGAGCCCACCACCAGCCCGAGCGCCACGGGCAGCCACAGGAGGTAACGGTACGATGTGCTCATGAAAATAGCGCTGACCAGTGTGGACGCCTGTGCGACCGCTGCGTAGAAGCCAAAGTGCCGCATCCACACCGGGGCCCCCACCCACGGCCGGCGCGCCGCGGCCGCCAGCGGACGAAATCCGGACGCAAGAAGACCCGCGAACGCGGAAAATCCAAACACTCCGACACTTACGAGGACTTCCATAAACGAATCGTGAACAACAATCCGGATCCAGACGGCATAGGCACCTCGAAACATGAAGTTGCCCAACCCGATCCCCGTTAAGGGATGCGTGGTAAAGAGATGCCATGCGGCGGTCAGCGCGCGATAACGCATCAGTACCGACCAGTCGCGAGATACCTGATCGGCTATTTTCGACAGGTTGCTCACCCGCTCCCAGTACGACGATGGTGCCAGTACGAGCAATATCGTGGTGAGTACGACAACCAGTGTGAGCGACCGCGGACTGCGGGTTTCTCGCATCGCGATCATTACCAGTACAACCGCAAACGAGAAAAACGCCGCGCGGGAAAAACTCGCGAACGTTCCCGCGGCAACGACCACGATCCCGATCGTATACAGCGCGCGCAACCACCGGGATCGTTCTGTTCGTACGAAAAAAACGCCCAGCGGTATGGCCGCGCACATATATGCCGGTCCGGTATTCGGGTCGCCGTGCAGGCCCGAAAACCGGAGCGTCTGTACCATACCCGCCGCGTCATTGGCCACGCCAACAAAGCCAAGACGCAATCCCACGACTCCCAGAACAACCGTGGCCACGGCTCCTGCAAAAATCCACCCCGCCAGGCGCCAGAGTTTCGCGTGCGTGTCGACCAGCTGGACGATCAGGAATACTACGAGAAATGCTTTCAGGTAAGCGGCGAGTAACATCAAACAGCGGTCCACTCTCCACGCAAACAACATCGCCTGCACGGAGAACAGCAGGAAAAATCCCAGCGACCACCAGAATACGGAATCGCGCAGGCGACACGATTGTCCCCGGGCAAACGCCACCAGTACCGAAGCAAACGTGACCAGGGTAATCGCGGATGCCACGGCTCCCGGCAGAACCGTTCCGAGGCCAGCCCACGTATAAAACGCAAGAAAATAAACTCCCCAGACGGGCCGCGTAAAAACCGCAGCTCCGGCCACCGCGGCGACTCCGCCGAGCGCGGCGAGACGGACAATTGGCATCATCCCCAGTGCCCAGACAATGGCGATACATACCAGGGGAACGACGAAGGCAAGCCAGGCGAACACGGGCACGCCAGGAACGGGCGCCGGGCGTGTATTCACCGCTGGCCCCGCCGCAATAATCGGCTAAAATCTCCGATAAGCGGCCCCAGGACATCCCGAATCACCGGGGATCGATCCCGGTTATCGTTCCACGCCGCAAGAATCAGCGCGATCATCGCGCTCCACGCAAACCCGGCCAGCGCTCCGGCAATAACGAGCAATTTGCGGCGTGGCCGGCTGCGTACGGCGGGTACCTCGGCGGGATCGAGTACCTGCACTGTGGACACGTCACGGGCCTCGTCCATTCGGGCCTTCTCGTACTCCTTGACGAGCATCGCGTACACGGTAGACTCGATCTTCACATCCCTTTTGTGTCGCATGAATTCGAGGGCCAGGTCGGGCACGTCGGCCAGGGCAGGAACGAATGCGCGCACCATGTCGGCATCGTTCCGTTTCTTTCCATCCGGCCCGCCCATCTTCAGGCGGCGCAGCTGGGCAACCACTTCATCATACTGGCGCTTCTTACTCACGTATTCGTCAGACGATTTGCTGGCGTACTGCCCGAGTACGTCAAGTTCGTTTTCGAGCGAAATGGCATCGGCGGTCAGCGAACCGACGATGTCGAGCGCCGAGCGCAGTTGTTCGTCCATTTCGAGCGCCTGGTTTTTCTTCTGGAATACGTTAAACGAGTCCTCAGCCGCACTCAGGTCCGCCTTACGCTGTTTTACCTGCTTTTCAAGAAATACGCGCATGCGCGACGCGCGCGTTACGTTGATTTCACGGTTGAGATCGTCGAGGAGCTCGACCGCCCGGTTGAGCATGTGCGCGGCTACTTCGGGGTTCTTATCTTCGAGAGTCACGACGAGCAACCCGTTTTCAAGGAGGGTAAACCCCATGTGCGAGTGCAGCGCGTCGAGTGTTTTCTCCATGGTTCCTGTCTTGTACCTGTGCTGCAAATCGAATTCACTCACAAGTTTTTCGCCCACGCGCCGGCTCTTTAACATGTTGATGTTGATGGTTTCCGGCGCGACACCCGACGCAAGGTTCCCGGCGAATGGCAGGGATATCCCGCTGATCAGCCCGGCGTACATGGACAAACTCGACTGGGATTCCGGAGGGAAAATCGATGTGGAGGCCGTATACCATCGCGGCAGCACAAAACTGATCGCCGCGGTAAGAATCGCGAAGATCAGCGTGCCCTGTATAATAAAGGCGCGACGTCGCACCAGAGTGGAGAAAAAGAACAGCATCGGGTCAATTCTCCGCGAGTTCGGGGGCAACTTCCACTTCGCGGTCTGTCGTGGCTGTGGCCGGCGCAACCGCTGTGGCCGGCACAACCGCCACCACGGCCGGCAGATCGCGGCGTGTGCTTTCTGCTTTTTCCCACAGCGACTGACGCCTGCCCATCGCGAAGCGCACCGTGGCAACCAGTGCCGCGCAGTTTACCAGGGTAAAATAAAACGGAATGTAGAACACGCGTTGCGAAGCCGGTCTGCACCGACGCATCCATCCGACGGCGGCCAGCGCATAGAATCCAATCTGCGCGGCCGTGACGATGGCATAGAACAGCGACTGGCGGGACAGTACCGCGCTCGAAATGAAAGCGATGATCATGAGCCACCCCACCTGCCAGCGCAGCAACTTGTGCGAGATAAATTGGAATCTGCGAAATCCCCCAATGCGACGGTGCAACGCCGAAAATCCCGTGAAACCGCGCAGCACGATCCGCACCTTGCGGCCGAATTCCTCCTGCCAGTGGTGCGCCACGCACTCTCGAGCCACCGCGGCAGGTTCATAGACAATGTCCGCGCCGGCAGCGGCCACGTCCACAGGGATCTGAAAATCGTTCGCTACCTCCGGGTACAGGTGGCGCACCATGGGAGTCCGAGCCGCAAAAATCGAGCCGTTGGCCACGCACACGTGGCCAATACGGCTCTCGAGACGGCTGATCATCCCTTCATAACGCCAGTACATCCCTTCTCCCCGTCCCGCCGATGTCGCGCCATCCTCGGCGTATGCGAGTCTTCCCACTACACAGCCCACCGCATCATCCTCAAACGCACACGCAAGTCGGCGTACAGCTCCCCGCTCGAACATTGCATTCGCATCGGTGAACACCACGATATCCGATTGAACCGAAGCAAGTACATCATTGAGCATCGCGCTCTTGCCCCGCCGCACCGCTTGATGTACCACACGAACGCCCCATTCGATGTACTCGCTTGCGATCGCGACGGTGTCATCGTCCGATCCGTCCGACGCGACGACAATATCCAATAATTGTCGGGGATAATCGAGATCGAGGCTGTTCTCCAGCTTGCGCCGAATTACGCGGGCTTCGTTGTATGCAGATATGATCAAGGTTACCGCAGGAGAGGCACAACGGGAACACACGACGCGACGGCGCGAAAAACGGCCCAGCAGGTAAAGTATAAAGGGGTATCCGGCGTACGCGTACAGGACGGCAGCAACACTACCCCAGAGCAGCCAGGTCCACATTTATGCCAGCTCCCGGGAAACAGTCAGGCCATATCTAGCACGCGATCCAAAACAGCTACAAGAGAAATCGCGCCCGGAGATACAGCGAGAGTCGGTATCAATCGTTCGTTGAGTCTCAACCTCGGGTGGCGGGTGGAATTGCCCGGCGCGGATGCGCCGCCGGCCACGCGGCGACCAGAGGCACCATATCACGAATGCCGCCGGGTCACCAGAACCAATCCGGCGGGTATCCCGCGAGTCCGTCGCGTTCGAACGCGATCCATACATGCCCGCTGCCGTCCACGGCCAGGTCGCGCACATCCGCACCACCCATCCGGTGCCCCGGTTGATTCCACACCAGCACACCGTGTTCTATCCGACCGAGAGCGCGGTCGCATGCCAGGTACGCGGTGCCGCGCTCATCGAACGCCACGGCGCGAAACCGATCTCCCGCCGGGGCGTGCACCGGAACCGCCGCGGCGTGTGTGTCGTTCGCCACCACCGTTCTCCATGCGCCGGTGGACCCATCGAACGCAAAAAAACTGTGCGGCGAGACCGCTCCAAGAACACCGCCCGGCGAGAGCGCCATATCGACGGGACGAGACCCGCCGAACGAACGAACGCCCAATCGTTCCGTGCGCCCCGCATAAAACCGTTCACACGCCAGCGAATCCGTGCGTGCGCCGTAGAGCCAGATTCCACCCGATGCATCGGCGATCAGACGCGTCGCGTCATCGAGCCCGCTGGTGCCTGCGCGCAACCAGATTTCTCCGTCAAATCGGTATACCGCACCGCTTGCCAGCAAAATCCAGAGGTCGCCACGCGTGTCGAATGCCAGTGCGCAATACCCTGCGTCCTTCTCGCGAATATCCACAGATAATTCCACGGGTATGTCTTCGTCCATCCGGAAAACTCCCCAGCGGCTACACACCCACACCACACCCCCCGGACCCCGAGTCATATCGGCCACGTCGCGCAGCCCCCGAATAAACCGTATGGACCCATCAGCGGCGACGATGCCAACGCGTGCGCCGCTGACCATCCACAACTTCTGGCGGTTCCCCGCGAGGACCGCATCCACTCGACCGTACGGGAGCCCCGAATGCACGGAAATTCTCTTGAGCGCGCCATCTTCGATCTGCACGATCGTGCCGTCGGTCGCCCCGAAATACACATCGCCGTCCGGGCCCGCGCCGGCCGACCGCCACGGATGCAACAGAGCGCTGTGATCCGCACTGGCAAACGCGTTCCAGAAACCATTGGCGAAGTACGCGATGACACCATACCGTCCCGCGGCCCACAGAACGCCGGCTGCATCGTGCACAAATGTCGTCACTTCGTCTTCGGGGAACGTTCCGTCTTCGCCCAGGCGCCGCGCACGCACTCCATCGAACCGGAATACGCCCCGTCCACCGATCAGGATGTCGAACGATCCTTTGGCAGCGCGCGCAATACCGCGGATTTCGCCGCGGGGAATTCCGGCACCGGCCTGGAAATTTACCCACAGGCTGTCGCGCCACGCGCATAGCCCCATCGATGTGGCAAAATACACACTCGAGTCTTTCTCGGCGACAACCCCGTATACTTTGTTGTCGAGCAGCGAATCGTCACGGGTGATCGTCCAGCTCGTATCCGCCTGCCACACGCCGAGTCCCAGACCAAACGAACTCACGTACACGGTTCCATCCGGGCCCACGTCGATCGCGCGAATGCGTTGCAGTGGAATATGCACACCGGATCGGTGTCTGCGGGTATATTGCTTCACGTTTCCGCCGGAAAACACCGAGAGCCCCGCATCAGTGCCCACGAGCAAGCGTCCGCCCACCGCGCGGATCGCGCGCACCGAACTCGACGGCAGGCGTCCGCCCCCGTACGCCGTATCCACAAACGAATCGGTGAGCAGATCGTACACGAGCAGACCGCCCGACGTACCCACCCAGAGCGAGTCGCCCGCACGCTCCACAGCGCGGATGTCATCGAACGAACGCCAGTGGCGCACGCCCGTGTCCGCCGGACCAGCAAAGGCGGGCGCGGCCACGACCATCGCCGCGGCTACGAATACCCAAAAGCGTTTCACGGCTGACACTCTAGCCAATGCGCCGCGGGACGTCTACGGATTGGTGCGAGACCACCATCGCGATCGTCGGAAATCACCGATTCGGAGACACAAAAAGCGAAGCGGGACCCCATGGCGAGGTGGGGCGGAACCGCGCGGAGACAGGGTCGACCGCCACCGATGGTCGCCGCGTCATTCCTGTCCCCGGCGGCACACCGATCACCAACCGTGACCGCACAATCGGCACCAGGGGATACCTTTCATGTAATTCTATGTCCTGTAATGCGTTATGATAGTTGTTCCGGCACCCGGTGTCGGGACGAAGGGTAGAATGCAATCTCGGCAGGAGGAGGGACGCGTTGGAAGCCAACGACACGTTCGGTCGCTCGCGCGCCGGCGTGCGGCGTGCCTCCGCACCGCAAGGCTTCCGGAGGATTTGGCCGTGACGAGTTCCAGCGAGCGGTTCGCCCTCGAGCACGCGATACATGTTCTGTCGCCGGCAAGAAAGGTTGTCGTCACGACCGGTGCGGGCATGTCAAAGGAAAGCGGCATCGCCACGTTCCGCGACGCACCCAACGCGCTCTGGGCGAACTACAATCCGGAAGAGCTCGCGAGTCCTGTGGGGTTTCGAAACAATCCAACACGCGTGTGGAAATGGTACCGCGACCGGCGGCGAATGATCGCCGCGGCCCGCCCGCACGCAGGGCACTTCGCGATTGCACGCATGGAGGAACTCTATGACGAATTTCTCCTGATCACACAAAATATCGACAACCTCCATCATGCGGCGGGTTCCCGCAATCTTGTCGAATTGCATGGCAACATATTTCGTTACCGTTGCTTCGAACGAAATCATCCGGCCCCCGACGTAACGGGCGATTCCGACGTGCCGCCGCGCTGCGCCTGCGGCGCACTGATTCGGCCCGACGTTGTATGGTTCGGCGAGATGATCGACGAAACCGATCTCGACCGTTCGTTTTCCGCGATCGCAGAGTGCGATGCGGTGCTCGTCGTCGGCACGTCGGCGCTCGTGCATCCGGCGGCGGGGTTTCCCGCGATGGCGCGAGGTCACGGGGCATCTGTAGTGGAAATCAACCCCGATCGTACGCCGATTACGCCCATCGCCGATGTGTTTGTATCCGGGCGCGCCGGTGAGTTGCTGCCGCCACTGATCGACGGCATTCGCGCGGAACGCGCGTGAGCGTCCATCGCCAGCAATGGTGCTACGCGGTTCCGCGCGGCTGCCCTTGCGTTCGCCGGGACAGAGCCGAACGCGCGCGTATATGCGGATGGAAAAGCCTTCTGGCGCGCAAGCCAGCGCGCACGCGCACGCTGACGCGGCGGAAATGTGTAGTCATCACGGCACACAGTGGGATAGTATCCTCCCACGTCCCCTGCACGATCCAAACTGACAGTACGACATGAACGAGATGCACATTACTCTGACCGGCGACCACGGAGTACCGATCTCACCGTGACGCCGCGCGCCGCACTACAGCGCCGCATGGCCGGACGATCCGGGGCAACACTCTCCAATGGGACGCGTGCCTTGCGCACGATCGTAATGGTTGGGTTTGCCATTACCGTGTGCACCGCCGTTGTCGCCGTGGACGCTCCCCGGGGGAACGCCGGGATTATCGGCGGAGCGTTTACCGCCACGCCTCCAGCGTTTTCGCCCAACGGGGACGGACAGAACGACACCACGCGATTTGCGTTCACGCTCTCCGATACGGCGGCATCCCTCTCGCTGATCGTGTTTGCGAGCGATTCCATTACTCCCGTCGACACACTGATCGCCCCCGCAGCCGAATCACAGACCGGGGCGCACGCGGCCGGCTGGAACGGACTGCGCTATGACGGCATGTTGGCACCGGAAGGCGCGTACATTGTTTCCTTGACTGCGAGGCCGTTCGGGGGGAGCGATACCACGGTGACCGTCCCGGTGTTTGTCGACTTGACGCCCCCGGTTTTGTCAATCACCGGCGTTTCTCCGGCCGTCTACGCCCCTGGCCTCGCCGGACAACCGTCGGTCCTGACCGTGACGTTCCACCTGGCCGGGGTTTCGCCGCCGTCGGGAGGGCGGCCGCCCGACGAACTTCAGCCGGAATTGATCGACCCTACCGGTGTGCGCGTGGCCGATGCCGATATCGCCGGTCGTCTGTCGTTTGAACCTGCGCTGCCCATCACCACGCCCCCGTCGGTAACCAGCAACGGGGATTATTCCTTGCTGTGGGCCGCCCAGGGACAACCCGGCGTGGCCGATGGAACGTACCGCGTGGTGCTGACCGCGGTGGACGCGGCAGGATTCGCATCATTCGACACGGTCGCAGCGGTCGTCGACGTATTCGCGCCGACCGTGCATTTCACAAATATCGCCGGCGGTGCGATTCTGGCGATGGTCCCCGATTCGCTGCGCGGGTTCGCCGCGGATGTTGGCGGAGTCGACTCCCTCTTTTTCCGCTTCGGCTCGACGGCTTTCTCGCCAATCCCTGTTGCACGCATTTCCGGGGACACTACCTTCTTTGCCGTGTTTCTCACCGACTCGGTGACGGTCGACAGCACGTATTCCGTTTCGCTGCGCGCGGTCGACGCCGTTGGGCGACCGGCACTGGATGATCTGCAGTTTACACTCGACACCACCGCGCCATTGCCACCCGCACTCGATCCATTCACCGGCGCGTGGCATGCGCCCGAATTTCCGCTCGCCGGGGAGGCTCCACCCGAGGCGGGCCCGGGCGGGATCGTCCGTGCATACAACAACGGGGTGTTTGTCGATTCTGTTCTGACCATCACTTCACGTCGTTTTTCGTTGTCCGTCCCGCTTGCGCCCGGACAGAACCGCCTGACCGCACGTTACGTCGACGTCGCGGGAAACACGAGTATTCCCTCGAACGCGATCGACGTACCGTACGACACCGGAGCAGGGCTTTTCTTGCCCGTGCCGTTTACTCCCGGCGACAGCTTTCAATTTATTCCGACGGCCCCGACGAACGGGGCCGAAATTCGCATCTATGACCTGTCCGGTCAGCTGGTGATTGTGCTGCAACGAACGGTGGCGGCTGCCACATACGAGTTCTCGTGGAACGGGCGCAACGCGGACGGCGTCGGCGTCGATCGCGGTCCACTGGTCGCGGTCGCGATCGCGCGCGGCCAGGGCTCCGGCGAGCCAATCCGCCGCATTTTCCTCTTCGACCCGGGGCGCTGAATGGCAAATCGGTGGATCATATTTTTCACGGCGGCCTGCGCCGTGTTCGTCCAGCACCCGGCTATGGCCGATTCATCCCGCGGTGGCGCATTTTCCGCTCCGGGGTACGGCGCGCGCGCATGGGGGATGGCCGGCGCGGCCATCGCGTCGATGGACGATGAAAGCGCCGTGTACTGGAATCCGGCGATGCTGGGGGTCATCACCCGCGAGGTCGCCGGCGCGTCGTACGTGAACCTGGTGTCCGGGGCGACGGCCAGGAAGTCACAGCTCGCGTGGGTGCTCCCGGTTTCGCTCAACAGTCGCGGTGGCGGGTCCACGTCACGCCACGCAATCGGGGCGCTATACACCAACGTACACCTCGGGGTCGCCGGCAACGTTCCGTACAACGAAAATATGCTGCGCCTTGCATGGGCGTTCACCCCCGACCCGTTTGTGAGTATCGGAGTCGCGCTCGAAGGACTGCACTCGACGAGCGGGCTCGACGCATTCGGCGCGCACGGTTCCCGCGTGGACGCCGGCATTCGCGTTCAGCTTACCGATCATTCCACCGCCGCCGTTGTTGTTCGGAATCTCGTGTCACGCTACTCGTTTCACGATGGTCTCGACGTGCAAATTCGGCGCGCGGTCGACATGGGGATTGCGTGGGCGTACCCGCGTTTTGGCCGCCTCGAAGTGGACCTCCGCGCCCAGACCGGCGATGTAGCCCGCTTCGCGGCAGGCGTTGCCACCCCGTGGGTATTGGGGCGGCTGACGCTGCGCGGGGGCTACGCCGTTGTCCGCGAAGGCGAATCGCGTGGCATCCCGTACTTCGGACTCGGCGTTCGCGCCGCCGGCTCCCGCGTTCGGATTCATTACAATGCGAGTTTTGACAGCGCCGAAGCGCTGGGTGACACGCACCGCTTCTCGCTGAGCGTTACGTTGTGACGGCCGACCGCTACGTATTCGACCGCATCACGCACCGCCTGTTGCAGGCGGGGTTCATCTCGTTCGCGCTGTTTGCACCGTTTTCGATAGCAGGAATGACCATTTCGATGGGACTGGTCGCGATCGGGTGGCTCGGCAATGCGATTAGCTGCGGTGGTTCGGCGCCCGTCCAGCACGACGCGCTACTCTGGCCGGCGATCGCTCTGGCGGTTCTGGCTCTGCCATCGGTGCTTCTTTCCGTTGACTCCGCGCGCGCGTTTTCCGACTGGCGTTCATACTGGCAGCTATTGATCTATTTTGGTGTGGCGGGTTACCTGGTGCGCACAGGTATGCGCGAGCGGGTTGTGCATGTGCTGGCCTTCGCCACCATCTTGTCGTGTGCGGTGGCGTTTACGCAGAGGGCGGGCGGGCTCCACTGGGGCCCTGTTCATATTGGCGCGGAACACCGCGTGAGCAGCACGCTCTTCACAATGACGTTTGCCGGAATTCTCGCGCAGCTCGTGTTGTTCTTCGCCACGACGGTATGGATACGAACCTATTCCATCCGTAGCCGCGCAGTTTTCGCCGTCACAACCCTGATGGCGTTGGCCGCGCTGCTGCTGACCATGACGCGCGGCGCGTGGATTGCGGTCGCGGCGGGCGGGATGGCACTTTGCCTCATACTGCGCCGAAAGAAACTCATCGCCGCAACCCTGGTGGGGGCCATCACGATGGGTGTGTTTGCCATCCATAGCGGACGCGATCAGGACGTACGTTTTCCCCCACGGCCATCGTACATTCGGCGCCCGACCGCAATGTGCACACACGTCTCGTGCTCTGGCGTGTGGCGTGGGATCTGTTCGTCGAGCACCCCGTACTCGGGGTCGGAATGGGAGACTACACGATCGAGGCCAATCGCCTTGTGCGGGAGCACGGAGATCGCGGCGTTCTGACCACGGTGGACGCACACAACGTTTGCTTGCAAGTCCTGGCGACACGCGGACTCGTGGGATTCATTCCGTTCGCAGCGTTCTGGATCATGGTATTTGTCGTGCTCGTTCGCACGATGCGATCGTTTCCGAACAACAGTGCGGCCCACCTCTACGCGGCCGGACTGATCGCTGTAACCGTGGTGTTGCTCGTGGGGTCTCTTACGGAGGACAACATCGACGATGAAGAGGTGCTTAACGTGTATCTGTTTCTGCTCGGGCTGGCCCGGAGCGTGGAGTACGGGCGCGCCCGGCACACAGTGTCCTCCATCCCCGCACCACCGCCACAGCCGCAAATAACGCAATGAACGGCTCGACAGGAATGCGGCCGCGTAGCGAACCGAAAAACAGAATCGCCACGGCGGTGTGGGCCAGAACGAACGCGTAAAGGTCCACCGCATCGCCCGCGTGGAGGCGGAGAAACCACATGCCGGCGATGAACAGCGGAAAAAGTACGGCGAAAAACGCCATGGGCACGTCTATGCGAGCGGCCAGGTCGCCCAGCGTCGAATCACGGCTGAACCACCACCCGCTCTTAATCCCCGCCATGCCCACGTCACTTCTCAACCTCCAGAACCGGGCAAATTTCCACCACGCCACGCGCGGCAATTCACGCAGATGCGTGCGCAGGAACTCCGCCCCCAGTTTCCACGCGCGTCGATCCCGCTCGCGCTCGCCAGCACCCGCGATTTGCTCGAAATGAGGCAGCGCAGACAGCGGGGCCACGCCCCCCCTGTACTGCGGCACCTCAATAATTTTTGCGTTATTCCCCTGATAGAATGTCACGCCACCGTGCGTCGTCAGACCCACCCAGCCGCCGAAGCCGCGTGCGTTGCGCAGCGTCCAGGGGGCGAGCACCACGGCGAATACGGCCACCGCGAGAAGCACGGCGCGAGCGCTCCGTTTCCACGCCGGTTGCCAGGCCAGCACGTATCCCGCAGTGAGAAACGCGAACACGGGAAGACCCGTTGGACGGGTCAGCGTGGCCAGTGCGGCCAACACGGCGAACAGAGCAATCCGCCGCAGCGACGGCATCGGTTTCGGCGGACCCACCGCCAGCAGAGCAAGAAGCCAGAGGACGATGTACAGATTTTCGGTCAATACGTACGCTGAAATGAACACGAGAAACGGGTGGATCGACGCAATACCCGCAGCAACCATCGCCACCGACCGACCGAACCGCAACGAGGTCAGCGCGTAGAGCAGCGCTACAACCAGAACGCCCAGGAGTACATTGAGTACCCGTGCAGGGCCCGTTGCATGTCCCGCAGCACGGAAGAGCAACGAGAGAACGAACGGAAACAGCGGTGGGCGGCGCGCCGTTCGGTGCACGCCATCCGACGAGAAGCCGGTTCCATTGGCCAGACTGGTTGCAATCGACACATAGTCGGCCTCGTCGCCTTTGCCAGGATTGTCCAGGCCCACCACCGCCATCGCAAATACGAGTCGTGCCGCCAGAGCTACGGTCAGGATAAATGCGAGCGGCACATGCCGCCGAATACTTGCCACAGAAACGTCCACGGCTGTCGATCCTATCAGGTGGTCGCCGCGTTGAAAACGAAAAGGGGCACCCGTTCCCGGGAGCCCCTTTGTCGCACAACACCGTGCCTGCTTAGATTTTCTCGGAAATGGACTTGGCCTGCGTGAACAGCAGCAGGTAGTCACGGCCACCCGCTTTGCTGTCGGTTCCCGACATATTGAACCCGCCGAACGGTTGCACTCCCACGAGTGCCCCCGTGCACTTGCGGTTAAAGTACAAGTTCCCGACGTGGAAGTCGGCGCGGGCCCTGTCGAGATGCGACCGGTCGCGCGAGAACACGGCTCCGGTCAAACCGTACTCGGTATTGTTGGCAATCGCGAGCGCGTCATCAAAGTTTTTCGCGCGAATCAGGGTGAGAACCGGCCCGAAAATTTCCTCGAGAGAAATCCGGGCGTCGGGCGCCACATTTCCGAACACAGTGGGGACAACGTAGTACCCGTCTCCCGGGCCACGCCCGCCACCGGCGAGCAGTTCGCCCTCCGACTTACCCGTTTCCACGTAGCCAAGAATCTTGTCCATGGCCGCCTGGTTCACTACCGGCCCCATATAGTTGTCTTTTGATTCGTACGGCGCGCCCTGGGTGATCGCCTTCACCTGCGGGATGAGTTTTTCGACGAACGCATCGTACACCTTGTCGTGGATTACCGCGCGGGAACAGGCGGAACACTTCTGCCCCTGGAATCCGAACGCCGCCGCCAAAACCGCACCAACCGCGGCGTCGAGGTCGCAATCGTCGTCGATTACCATGGTGTCTTTTCCGCCCATCTCGAGCACAGCGCGTTTGATCCAAATCTGGCCGTCCCGCCGGATCGCCGCCTCGCGGTTGATCCGCAGTCCCACCGCCATCGACCCGGTAAAGGCAATAAACCGGGTCTTGGGGTGCTGCACCAGGTAGTCCCCCACATCGGCGCCGCTGCCCGGAACGTAGTTCACTACGCCGTCGGGCAGCCCCACTTCGGCGAGCACATCCACGAACTTCGCACACACCACCGGCGCGTCACTCGACGGCTTAAGAATCACGGTGTTGCCCGTCACAATGGAGGCCGAAGTCATCCCGGCCATAATGGCGAGTGGAAAATTCCATGGCGGAATCACAACGCCCACGCCGAGGGGGATATACTCCAGCGCGTTGGTTTCACCCGCTACCCGCGTAAGCGGTTGTTCGCCGGCCAGCCGGAGGGCCTCCCGCCCGTAGAATTCGAGAAAATCGATACACTCGGCGGTATCCGCGTCGGCCTCTACCCAGTTCTTCCCTACTTCATACACCATCCACGCACTGAACTCGTGTTTGCGCTCCCGAATGATCGCGGCCGCGTCGAAGAGAACCTGTGCTCGCCGCTTCGCCGGCTCGCGTTTCCACTTCTCGAATGCCGTGAGCGCGGACGCCATTGCTTCATCAGCCTGTACGCGCGACGCCTTCGCTACGCGCCCGATGACCGTCTCTGGGTGCGACGGGTCGATCGACACTATGGTGTCCCCGCTCGCTACGCTCTTGCCATTGATCACCAGCGGGTACTCGCGTCCGAGTTGCCCGCGCACCTTTTCGAGAGCCGCCTGCATTTGCACGGCGGTACCGGAGTCCGAAAAGTTGGACAGCGGTTGGTTAACAAATTCCGAAGCCATGGGACGACTCCTTCGAATAAACCTTCGTATCATGCGAATTAGTACGATACAGGATCGCGGTACCGTATCTGCTGGGATCGGCACCGCGGCGGGGGCGGACGCTCCCGGGCCCGCCGCAGAAACTATACGGGATGGGCGACGGAGTCCGCAACGCGAAACTCTCCGGACACTTGCCCTCGTGCGGCCAATGCGTTACGGTGTCTTCCCGGAGACTGTAATGGAACACGTGACCCCCATCCAGGTTCGCTATGCGGAAACAGATCGCATGGGCGCGGCCCATCACTCGAGCTACCTGTTGTGGTTCGAACTCGGGCGCACCGGCCTGTTGCGCGCCTCAGGTCATCCGTACCGCGATATAGAAGCGGCCGGAGTGTTGCTGCCCGTGGTGGAAACCGGAAGCCGATTCCTGCGCGGAGCCGAGTATGACGATACAATCGTTATTCACACACGCGTCACTCAGCTGCGGTCGCGAGCGGTGACGTTCGCATACCGGTGCCTTCGCGACGACGAGCTGCTCGCGACCGGGTTCACCCGTCATATATGCGTAACGCCGCAAAATCATCCGCGCCGGCTGCCTCCGGATGTATTCGACGCGCTTTCGTCCTGCCTGACGCACAACGACAACTAGCGAATTTCGAATTCATCGCCGTCGGGTCTCGACGCCCCCTCCCACGTCGCCTTCACCTCATCCACACGCGCAGCGGGTGGCCCTGTGCGCACAAATTCCAGCGCTCTCTGGCACGCACTCCGCGACCCGCGGAATACCGCTTCCACGCGCCCATCGGGCAGGTTGCGCACCCAGCCCGCAAGTCCCAATTCGTTCGCCCGTCTCTTTGTACTCGCACGGAAAAATACCCCCTGAACACGTCCGCGAACCACGCAGTGAACGGTTGCATCCCGCTCGGACGAATCCCCGGTTGTCGAATTATTCATAATGTTTTTCTCCAGGCCCGCCTGCGCGTTGGCCGCGCCCGTAGCGATAGAGCAAACGCATTTCGCGTAGAGTGAGTTCCTTCGTTGCGAACAAAACGGCGGCGTATGCCACCAATCCGACACAACCCGTCAGTGCCAGACGCCACAGCACGTTCCAGTGGCTGGTAACGCCGCCCAGGCCGTTCATTACACCCCACGCGAGGGCGCCGGCAAACGCGGCGCGGGATACCGAACGCCATGGTACGTGCCACGGCAGTTCCCGCCGCGAACTGTAGGCCACAATCGCCGGATAGAGCCCCGAGCTCAGGAGAGTGGCAATGGCCGCCCCCCGGTATCCCATGCGCGGGACAAGAACCACATTGAGCCCCACATTCGCGACCGCGCACACACTAATGGCTCCGAGAAGACGATACACCTTTTCGCGCAGATAGAGACCCCGGTCCCCGAAGAATCCCGCGTGGAGCAGAACGGCCCCGCCTGCGATCCACGGCATCACCACGTGGCCGGGCCAGAACGCCTCGCCCAGAATCAGGGCGGCGATATCATGGGACGCGGCCGCGATAAAGGCAACGAGGGGAATCGCGCCGAGAATGAAATACCGGGTGTATGAGGAAATCAATCCCGGAACCCCGGGGCGCCCCCCACCTTCCCATTCCCTGGTTAGCACCGGATAGGACGCGTTGAGAACGGGACGACGAGCCACATCGCCATCGCGGCCACATTATAACTCGCACTGTACATCCCCACATCGGCACTGCCGCGAAACCATTCAATTACATACCGGTCCGATGTGCCGAGAATGCGTTCGCTGGCGATACGGCCAACGAGCGGCAGTCCATACACAGCAAATTGCCGCGCGAGTTTCGGCCGGTCGGCTTCGCGCGCCGCGCGCAGCGCCCGCAGGAGGCCGAACTTGACAAACATCGGTGGCGTCACGACCAGGTACGCAACGGCCGGGCCGGCAATCAGCCACACGGCGTTGCGCGACACGAGCAATACCAGTCCGAGCGCAAACCCTATGCGGAGAACCGAGAATGCAATCTGTGCAGCCGATACACCCGCCGAATGGCGTTCGGCCTGTCCAATCGACTTCACTACAATGTACGCGGACATACCGGCCACAAGCACCGAACCCGCACAAATATAGGAACTCCATAATCCCAGCCAGCTCCGGGCCAATATCCCGACAATGAGCGGAGGGAGAGCGAGCAGTGAGATGAAAACCGCGGCCAGGCGCAACACACCCGCCACGAATACGTTGCGGCGCCCTTCGACATCGTAGCGCGGTTGATAACGAAGTATGGAGTGGGAAATCCAACCCGAGCCCAGGTATACGACGAGCATGCACGTCGAGAACACGAGGCTGTAGCGCCCGAACGCTTTTTCGTCGAACAGGCGGGTGAACACCGCCACGTAGACGGCACTGAGTACGGCCGGGACTACGGATCCGGGAATGTACAGCAGGGTGTCGCGCAGCGTCCCGCGCAGGTTGTCTCTGCGCCGATCGAGGCGATCCCGCCGTTCGCGTCCCGGGTTTGGTGTCATCGCCTTCTACGATCTCGGACGTACATTCGTTCGCGGCGGCCATTCGCTGGTTCGCCGCAGGCAACCGCGCCGTACGCGCGGCGCAACAGAATACAGGCGGCGGTCACGCCTCTCGCATTTCTTTCAGCTTTCGGTAGTAACTCCCGATTACATCGCGCCTTCGGATCATACCGATAATCCGGCGGCTGCCCGAGCTCTCCACCACGGGCAACTTGTCCACTTCGGCTTCCGTGAATTTACGAAGCGCCGACGCGAGATTCTCGTCGGGTATCACTGTGGCGGGGTTGTCGTCGGCGATTTCCTGCAGGATGATCAGATTGTCCAGGCCGCGGTCTACGAGAATGTTGCGCACGTCGTTAATCGACAGCATGCCACAAAGCAGCCTCTGCCCATCCACAAGGGGGAAGTTCTGCTGATTGGTCGCGGTCATCACGGGAATAAAATCCCGTAATGGCATATTGCACGGCACGTATTCGCAGTGCACATCATCCGAAAGAATATCGCGAACGGGCACATCTTCCAGATGGTCTTTGACAAAATCCCCGCAGTGGGCGGGGGAATCCGCCCGCGTGTTCACCTGCTTCTCGTATATGTTCCATCGTCTGCCCGCGAGCGTCGCAATTGCGCACACCCACATGGCAGGTACAAGCAGGTTGTAGTTCCCCGTCATTTCGCTGACCATGATTACGGTGGATATGGGTGCGTTCGAGGCAGCCGCAAAAAACCCGGCCATGCCCACAATTACATACGCCCCGGGATTCCTGACCACCGTCGGCCACCACCCGTGCAACAACTTGCCCACCGCTCCTCCGAGCGAACCACCAATTACCATCGACGGCCCGAATACTCCACCACTGCCCCCTGAGCCGATAGAAAACGCGGTGGTCGCAATTTTTCCGAGCGCAACAAGCAGGAGAAGTTTCACCCCCAAATCGTTATTGAGCGCACCCTGCACCACCCCATACCCGAACGCCAGAGTCTGGGGCACAAAAAAACCGACGATCCCCGTGAGCAAGCCACCGATCGCCGGCTTGACGTAGTTGGATATCGGCATGGCGTGGAACAGGTCGCGAACCCCGTAGAACATTTTCACGTAGATGGGTGCGGCGGCAGATACGACGAGCGCCAGTACCGTATAGGGCAGCAATTCGACCGGATTGGTAAACGAAAACGAGCTGCGTCCGAACAGCGGCTCGAATCCGAGGAACATGGCAAACGTGGAGTAGGCCACAATCGTCGTCACGATGGCCGGAATGAGCACTTCCTGCTCGAATTCCGGCTCCCGGTAAAGAATTTCGGCGGCGAAAAGCGCGCCGGCCAGCGGCGCGCGAAATATGCTGCCTATGCCGGCGCCGAGTCCGGCCGCCAGCATGATCCGCCGCGCCTTGACGTCGAGCCCGAGGTGCTCGGCGAGCAACGACCCGAACCCCGCGCCGATCTGGGCGATGGGCCCTTCGCGCCCACCCGATCCACCGCTGCCGAGCGTCAGCGCCGAAGCGATCGTCTTGATGATCGGAACGCGAGCACGAACCCGGCCCTTCTGGTTGTGGTAGGCATCAATTGCCGAATCGGTCCCGTGGCCCTCCGCCTCGGGAGCGAATCGATACACGATGAACCCGGCAAACACACCACCAATGGCCGGGATCACCAGGAGAAGATAGCGGGTGAAGGGAACCGTGGTAACGCCGAACAGCGGCGGTTCTCCGAACGGGTGCGCGGGCCGGTACCCGGCGATGCCGTCGAGGACAAACCGCAGCCCGACCTGGCAAAGATCGTAAAAAACTACGGCTCCGAGTCCGGCGACAATCCCCACGATCACGCCGTATATCAGGTAGATGCCAATCGAGCGGAAATTGAACGCATCCGCAATACGGACAAGAAAACGATTCAGTCGAGTCATGAACGCATCGATTGTAGTGGTGATCCAGGCTGTGGCATGGAGCCGGCGAAATAGCAACGCGGCTCGCGAATTACCGCGTACGGTAACCCGGAGAGATCAGCGATTCAAGGGGTTTTCGCGCGTCACTACACGTCGAATCGGGAAGCGATGGGGTAGCGTCTGCCCCTGCCAAACGACTTGCTCGTTACCTTCAGACCGGGTGCCGCCTACCGGCGCTTGTACTCGGCGCGGCGCACAGCACGCAACACCCAGTCCACCGTTCCGGAATCGAACCCCTGTTTCAGTATCTCCCCGCGGCTCCGCGATTGGTCCACGTACTGTTCCAGGATGGCATCGAGCACATCGTAATCGGGCAGCGTGTCCGTGTCTTTTTGTCCCGGGCGCAATTCGGCCGAAGGAGGCTTGTTCCGAATGGAATCGGGTATCCGCGCGTCCTGCCGATTAATTCGTGCAGCGAGGCGATACACCATCGTCTTGGGAACGTCCGAAATCACGGCGAGTCCGCCCGACATGTCACCGTAGAGCGTGCAGTAACCGACGGCCAGCTCGCTCTTGTTTCCCGTGGTGAACAGCAGGCTGCCGAATTTATTCGACATTGCCATCAGCAGATTGCCGCGAATGCGCGCCTGGATATTTTCTTCGGTGACGTCGGTGTTGCATCCTTTGAATACACCGGCCAGCGCGGCCTCGTAGGCGTCCATCACGCCGCCAACCGGGATTTCATGCAACACAACACCGAGATTGGATGCCAGCGTGCGCGCGTCGGTTACGCTGCCGGCAGATGAAAATGGCGAAGGCATGGCCACCGCCTCCACGTTCGGCGCACCCAGTGCATCGACGGCCACGGCCAGCGTCACCGCCGAGTCGATCCCCCCCGACAATCCCACGAGGGCGCGCTCGAATCCGCACTTGGTAACATAATCGTGCGTTCCCATCACGAGTGCGCGATACACGTTGTCCACGCTGTCCACCGACGGCCTGACGACCGGGGGCGCGTCCGCGTCGAAGATTGCAGTATCTTCCTCGAACGACGGGAGAATCACACGAGGCGCCCCGTCGGAACCCACCCCTGCGCTTGTTCCATCGAAGACGAGTTCGTCGTTTCCCCCGACCTGGTTCGCCATCACCATCGCCACGCCGTGCGTCCGCGCATGCGATGCCAACAGGTCGAGACGCACCCCTTCCTTGCCCGACGTAAACGGCGATGCGGAAATATTGATGATCGTGTTGGCGCCCATCCCGGCGAGGCGCGCGATGGGATCGAACGGGTAGCGCCGTGCGGAATACCGCGCGGGGAGGTTCCACATGTCCTCGCAGATTGTCAAACCGATACGCGCGCCGTGAAAATCGACCGGACGGACTTCGTCGGCCGGATCGAAATAGCGCGCCTCGTCGAACACATCGTATGTGGGCAGCAGACTCTTGTGCTGAACATGAATTACACGCCCGTCGCCGAGCAGCAGCGCGGCGTTGGCAACCCCGGTTCCCGACCGATGGCCCGAATCAACCGGTGCCCCTACGACCACACCGGGTGTACCGTCGTGCGTATCGCGTGCGAGCACCTCGACCGCATCCCGGGCCTCGGCAATGAACGCCGGGCGTTCTACGAGATCGCGCGCGGGATACCCGGTGATGCACATTTCCGGAAATACCACGAGGTCGATGCCGGCCGGAGCGCCTTCGAGCACGCGCCGGATGAGCCGCACGTTACCGGAAATGTCACCCACCACGGGGTTGATCTGTGCGATGAGGATGCGCATCCATCGTCTCCAAATCGGTGCGCCGCGGTTCGCCGGGGCCAGTGTGCCGCCGTCGCGTGTCGGAACAGCCCTCTCCATCCGGCGGCAATGGCACCGGGGGAGCCCGGCGCGTTCTACCCGTGGCTGGCGTCGAGCACCGCGGCCGACAGTCCTTTTTCGATGAGCATGATGGGAATATCGTCGCGCACCTCGTAAATCGTTTTCCCATCCCGGGTGATCAGCGCTTCCGAAAACGCCTCCGTTACAGGCTCGCCTCCGACATTGCGCACCGCACCGGATACGATGCGCTCGTTGAGCGCGGAAAGTCGCTGTCCGTCGAGCAATTCCACCGGCTCCCGTGTGGCCGGGCAGCACAAGATTTCGAGCAATTTCGGGTCGACCGTCATTGTTTTGTACTCCCTTTCGTCGTCGTGGCGCACCGCGTCCTGAGAGATGGTGGCTCGCCGCTACTCGTCGTCGTCCGAGTCCTCATCGTTGTGAAACGCGCGATTGTGCACCATGGCACGCGTGTCGTACGGAGCCTTCCCACCCCCGAGGTACTTGTGAAACAAATCGAGGTGTGCGTTGTAATACACCGGCATCGACTTCACCCAGTTCGGCCAGTGCCCGTCATTCTTAAAGACGATCAGTCGCGCCGTGATTCCCTGCGAGCGCAACGCGGTATAGAACTCGAGGCTCTGCGTATAGGGCACGCGATAGTCCCCCTCTCCGGTGATCACCAGACACGGTGTCTTGAAATTCTGCGCGTACTGATTGGGCGACCATGTACGGTAGTCGTCCGATTCCCACGGTCTGCCCCCGAGGTCGAACTGCGGGAACCACAGTTCCTCGGTGGAGCCCCACATCGCGGGCAAATCGTACACACCCATCATCGATGCGATGCATCGGAAGCGCGTCGTGTGGCCCTCAAGCCACATCATCATATATCCCCCGAATGACCACCCCATCGCCCCCATACGGTTGCGGTCCACCCAGGGCAGGTGGGAGAGGGAATCCGCTACCGCCATTACGTCCCGGTACACCTTTCCACCCCAATCCCGCGAAATCTCGCGGGTAAATTTCTGCCCAAATCCGGTCGACCCGTGCGGGTTGGGGAACGCTACGATGTACCCTGCGCCCGGATACACCTGCCAGTCGCCGCGAAATGCGTCCGTCCATTGCGACTGTGGCCCGCCGTGAACATTCAGGATCAACGGATACTTCTTCCCGGGGTCAAAATTATGGGGTTTGACGAGGAACGTCTGAATCTTGCTGCCGGTCGGGCTCTCGATCCACATCTCTTCGGCCGGCCGGATGTCTACGGCGTCTTCGACGGGCTTGTTGAACGTGGTGAGCCGCCGAATTTTTGACCCCGTCGTTGTACAGCTCCAGATCTCGCGGGGCTCGCCCACGGAGCGGCGGCCGGCGGCGATCCACTTGCCGTCGGGGGAGACGTCGAACGCATCGATGTAGCGAAGATCCACCACGGGGTGAATTTTCTTCGACGAAATATCGACGCGATACATCGGGCGGGCTCCCTCTTCCGCCGCCAGAAAATACAGTCCTTTGGAATCGGGCGCCCAATGAAAATCTTCCACCCAGTTGTCGAACTTTCCGGTCAGCACGATGGATTTCTTCTTGCGCCGGTCGTAGACGGCCAGACGAATGCGGTCGGATTCGTAACGCGGTTCGAGCTGTTTGAGATAGGCGATATAGCGTCCGTCGGACGAATACGTGGGATTCCCGTCGTATGCGTGATTCGACGCCGTGATGTTGACCGGGTCGCCCCCACCGACCGGGACGACAAAGAGGTCTTCGTTGGTGGTTTGCCAGGGATCCTTGTCGGGATTGGTCGCGACGCAAATCTCGCTGCCATCGGGTGAAACGTCGTAGCCCGCGTTGCGCCCGGTCAGGTACGCCGGGAAGTCAAGTTTGCCCGGCGTGTGGTCGGTGTACGTCTTCGTCGTCAGATCATAGGAGAGCACGTGAAACCGCTTTCCGTCGCGCCAAATGGTCCAGTGCCGGTAAAACAAATCGTCGGCAAGATGGGCCTGCGTCGGTCCGCTTTTCATGTCGTCCGCCATATCCTCATTGCAGTCGGGGTCAGCCCCGCATTCGGGAAACACCTCGCTGAAAAAGAACACACGCTTGCCATCGGGCGCCCAGATCGGGTCGTTCACACCGGGAGGGAAATCGGTCACCTGGGTTGCCTCGCCCCCATCCACGGGAATTCGCCACACCTGCGGTCCATCCTTGCGCGTGGAGACGAACAGGAGCGAGCGTCCGTCGGGCGACCACCGCGGGTGGGAGTCCGATTTGTCCGATGTAGTCATCCGGCGAAGATGAGACCCATCGGCATTGATAATGTAGATGTCGGCGTTGCTCTTGCCCTCGGAGAGGGTGTAGGTTGTGGCCCGCAGCGCGATGTGCATGCCGTCAGGGGAAATCTGCGCATCCCCAACGTTGCGAATCTGGTATAAATCATCAATCGTAAATGCGCGCTTTGCGTGCGCGGTCGACGACACAGCCAGAATAATGGCGATCAGAATCGACAGTCTCATTCAAGGACGCTCCCTTCGGTGGACGCGGACAGTTACTTCCGAACGACGAGCGAGTCTACCACACACGGGCCAATTCGATGAAGTGCCAGCCGCCGTTCGCTCCACAACAAGCGGGCACCGCGTTCTGGCGAACGAGGGGGTTCCTCTGCAGAGGAATGCGCGGGCGTCCAATTAGCGACGACCGGCGCTGCCACGCAATCTTTTATCCCGGAGATCAACCGGCGATAATCCGGGCGGCATCAAACCGGGCAACGCGCAAAAACGCCGTATGCTCCCTCCCGCGTCGCCGCGGCCAGGTGCAGGCCACTACCCCACCACCCATCGTATAAAAAAGGCCCGGATCGACAATGCGATCCAGGCCAGAGAACCGGCGTCTCCACGTAGTGGCCTAACGCGTTTCTTTGTATATCACGTGCTTGCGAACAACCGGGTCATACCGGCGAATCTCGATACGATCGGGGTGTTTGCGTTTGTTCTTCGTCGTGGTGAACATGTGCGGGCTTTCCGTGCTCCGCATCTTGATGATCTCGCGAATTCCGGTTTTCTTCGCCATCGTAATCCCTCCGCCTAGCAGGCAATGTCCTTGAGCCGGATACCGCGTTCGCGCAGGTACGGGAGCAGGCCTTTTTTGTTGACGGTACGCAGTGCGCTCGTCGAAAGGCGAACTCGCACAAACCGTCCGAGCTCCTCGACAAAAAGACGTTTGTACTGCAGGTTGGGAAGCTGTCGCCGCTTGGTCCGGTTCTTGGCATGCGACACATTGTTCGCCACCATCGGTCCTTTACCGGTCAGCTTGCACTTGCGCGACATGGCATAGTCCTTTCCGGGCGCTTCCCCGCTTCGCGCGGGGCGGCAGACAGAAACCCGCCTGCGTGTCGGCAGGCGGGTTTCTGCGAAGAATTCGGCGGCGTCCTACTCTCCCACCGGGTCTCCCCGGCAGTACCATCGGCGCTGCAGGGCTTAACTGCCGTGTTCGGAATGGGTACGGGTGTACCCCCTGCGCTATGGCCGCCGAAAATTCTTTGCTGCGTCCTGCGGCGGGTTCTCCCGAACGGGGATGCCTGCTTCCTCGCCGCGGCCGCTGCGCGTGACGCGCGAATTCGTCACGGTGGGAAAAGGATCGAGGAAGTCAAACTGTTAATGATCCTTCGAACGCTTCTCACTGCACCGTGGAAATAACTGACAATCAGGGAACTGGTAGGAATCTTCTTTACATACATCGGGCTAAGCCGCACGGCCAATTAGTACTGCTCGGCTGAACACATTGCTGTGCTTACACCTGCAGCCTATCAACCTTGTCATCTTCAAGGGGCCTTTAGAGGGCATACGCCCTGGGAGATCTAGTTTTGGAGTGGGCTTCCCGCTTAGATGCTTTCAGCGGTTATCCCTTCCGAGCATAGCTACCCAGCTGTGCCGCTGGCGCGACAACTGGTGCACTAGAGGCTCGTCCATCCCGGTCCTCTCGTACTAAGGACAGCTCTCCTCAAATCTCCTACACCCGCGAAGGATAGGGACCGAACTGTCTCACGACGTTCTGAACCCAGCTCGCGTACCGCTTTAATCGGCGAACAGCCGAACCCTTGGGACCTTCTCCAGCCCCAGGATGCGATGGGCCGACATCGAGGTGCCAAACCTCCCCGTCGATATGGACTCTTGGGGGAGATCAGCCTGTTATCCCCGGCGTACCTTTTATCCGTTGAGCGACGGCCCTTCCATGCGGAACCGCCGGATCACTAAGACCTGCTTTCGCAACTGCTCGACTTGTAGGTCTCGCAGTAAAGCTCCCTTATGCCTTTGCACTCTACGCATGATTGCCGACCATGCTGAGGGAACCATTGCGCGCCTCCGTTACTCTTTAGGAGGCGACCGCCCCAGTCAAACCGCCCACGAAGCACTGTTCCTCGCCCGGATATACGGAACGAGGTTAGAGCCCTTACAAACCAAGGGTGGTATTTCAAGGTTGACTCCACCGAGACTAGCGTCCCGGCTTCAACGTCTCCCACCTATCCTACACATGACTTGCCAAGACTCAATGCCACGCTGCAGTAAAGGTGCACGGGGTCTTTCCGTCCAGTCGCGGGTAAGCGGCATCTTCACCGCTACTACAATTTCACCGAGTCCCTCGTTGAGACAGCGTTCAAGTCGTTACACCATTCGTGCAGGTCGGAACTTACCCGACAAGGAATTTCGCTACCTTAGGACCGTTATAGTTACGGCCGCCGTTTACCGGGGCTTCAGTTCAGTGCTT